>MAAC01006002.1_pt1 | contig 38807 bp, 28 predicted proteins | sample 1115981 | NCBI WGS metagenome assembly MAAC01 (sample SAMN04961126, study PRJNA320927) | seawater metagenome | isolation source: sample BD02T64 sea water enriched with oil for 64 days | place: USA:Gulf of Mexico | collected 2013-07-27 | reverse complement strand
CACGTTTAATCTTGCTTATCGCCGTCGCTTTTATTGTCTGGTACTTTATCCAACAGGCCAAAGCGCTACAGAAAAAACCTGAGAAAGAACGCAAGGCCGCGCTGTGGCGCCTCATTTTCATTGGCCTGTTTGGCGTCACTCTGGCCCTAGTATTCAGCGGCCGCGCCCATTGGTTGGCCGCCGCACTCGCCGGTCTGCTGCCCCTATTGAAGAACTCTGCCGGCTTACTGATGCGCGCCCTGCCCATGTTACAGGCTTGGCAGCGCAGCGGCGGCCCCAAATTTGGCCCGACACTGCGCTCCGAGTCGCTAGAAATCAAAGTCAACATTGGCAACGGCAGTATCGACGGGGAAGTGCTTAAAGGAGAATTCGCGGGGCAGGCCCTGTCTTCTTTAAGGCGAGAACAACTCGACCCCCTACTCCTCCAATGGCGCAACAGCGATCCCCAGGCAGCCCGACTATTGAGTGCCTACCTGGCCCGTCGCTTCAATAACACCGATAATGAGCAGTACCAACAGCAATACAGCCAACCCGACACGGCAACAGCCACGAGTGAGGCCTGGCAAATTCTCGGTCTGGAAGAAGGCGCCAGCAAAGAAGACATCATTAAGGCTCACAAACGACTGATTCAAAAACTACACCCCGACAGAGGGGGTAACGATTACCTCGCCGCCAAAATCAACGCGGCAAAAGACACCCTGATTGATAAGGCCTAAGCAGCCTCTGATTAAATCTGGGCGCAGTAGACGGCGAGCTAAAATTTTTAGATTCACGGCGCAAAGTGCACGTAATAGCCAGCTATTGCCAAGCTTGGCAACGAAGTGCTGCCCCTACACCATGTAGAACATGTCGATTTTAATTATCGCTGGCTTGGGGCTGTTTCTTTTTTTGCCCACTGCCAACGGTAGAGCCTCCGGGTTGGCGATGATATTACGGGGCTTTTCCATATTATTTCTCGACCCCTTCTCCGAGCAACGCGCCCAGCGCTATCATTCACAAATCATCGCCCTACTGGAGCGGGCCTAGCCTATTATTTGCCACAGTTCGGCGCAGTTCAGCAGCGCCAACGTAGGCTGGACTGACGAATTTAACGCACTTGGAACTCTGTCGCCCCTGCCGCACCGAGCCTAGAGAACAGGTGGCAGGCCCTTGACGATGCCAGTCATCGACCGGAAAAACCTGTAGATTCAAGTTCAAGTGTTATTGGATTCAATACCTTTCCTCGATTTACACAACAAGCCACTACTGAGATGCCCCGGCCCAATAGAGCCTGCCGCTAGGGCGCGCGAGTATTGGGAAAAACACCCTACCTTTCCTATACTTTATCTCTGTAGCGAAGCACTTCTCGAGCTGCTTGCCAGATCAGAAATTTCAACTTGCAATTCTACTTGCACAGCAGCCAGGCAGTGTTTCCGACAAAAACAGGGGCCAACCCCGCGACTCGATCTACACCACAGGACAGTCCATGTTGAGCACTCCGATACAACTCACTGAATTCAGTGTGATTACCAAGATAGGCGAAAGTCTCGCCGCCGAAGTCTTTCTTGCCAAGGAGCGCCAAAACAATATTTCATTGGTGCTCAAGCGCCTGCGCCCTAAGGTCATACTGGAGGGTGTCGAAGAACATATTGAGCAGCAGCTCGCCTTCCTGCGACAGCAAAATATCGACAGTTTGGTAATACCTCAACTGCGACGCGACAAACTGGGCTTGTGTTTGACCCAGCCTCTTACCGAGGCTCAAGTGTTGAGCCATTGGCTGGCAAACAAGCGTGACATAAAGATCACCACCCTGCTGGAGATTGGTATTGGCTTGGCCGACTGCCTAACACTGCGCCATCAGCAAGGCCTTATTCACAAGGGTATTAAACCGAACAATGTCTTAATCTCGGAAAACCCAATTCACATCGAGCTGCTCGACGAGGTACGCATCCTCGACGATATGCTGTTGAGCCAATTTATTAAAAACCCCTTATATTGTCGCGCCACCCTACCCTATATCGCCCCCGAGCTGACCGGGCGCATCCGCATGAACATTGGCTTTTATTGCGACCTCTACGCACTGGGCACACTGCTTTACGAGTGCGCCTGTGGCCGCCCACCCTTTTTATCCGATGACCCGATGGCACTGATCCACTCCCATCTCGCCGAAATACCGAGGCCGGTTAACGAACTCAACCCCCAGTGCCCCGCCATCATCGCGGATATTATCGCCACCCTGTTAAACAAAGAGCCCGAACAGCGCTACCAGAGTGCCAAGGGCCTGCGCAGCGATCTTCACACCTGTCTCGAATCACTTATCAGCCTGCCCCCGGTCGATCCCGCTAAGCCCATCATCGTCCCTAGCATCCCCTCTTTTGGCCTACGTCAGCACGAGTATCACCTACAAATCAATACACCCTCGGTACTTATTGGTCGTGATGATGAGCAACGACAACTGCTCAGTGCCTATGACGCAGTAAGCCAGGGGGAATTCAATGTCGTGATGATTAGCGGTCTATCCGGTATCGGTAAAACCCGCTTAATTCAAGAACTCGAAGCCCCGATCGTGGCGCGACGGGGCTACTACTGTGCCGGTAAGTTCAATCAATTCAGCCAGCAGCTGCCCTACGCTAGCCTCATCGAGGCCTTTAGCCGCCTTATTCGCCAACTGCTGAGTGAAGACGATGAGCGCCAAAACTACTGGCGTCAACGCTTTGAACAACAACTGGGTTATAACGCGGGCCTAATCACCGAATTCATCCCCGAGCTAGTGCATATTATCGGCCCCCAGGCCCCGCTCCTCCCCCTGCCCCCGGCCGAAGCACGCAATCGCTTCAATGATACGATCAGCCGTTTCATTGATTGCTTTACCTGTGAACAGCACCCCCTGGTACTGTTTATCGACGACCTGCAGTGGTGTGATCAAGCGACCTTTGATCTGTTCGAAGTTTTTTATAGCCAGGCCCAGGCCCACCCCTATCTGCTATTAATTACCGCCTACCGCAGCAATGAGGTAAACCCCGAGCACGGCGCCTGTAAAATGGAAAAAGCCGTCGCCGCCAGCCCCCAGGCGCTACTTAAAATTCACCTTGCGCCACTCGAACTCGAGGCCGTTAACCAAATGGTGGCAATCATGCTCGACACCACCAGCCATCACAGTCGCGCCTTAAGCAAGATGATTTTTTCCGTTTCGGCGGGTAATCCACTCTACGTTAATGAATGTTTACGCTGGCTCTACCAACACCAACGCATTGCACCGACAGCACAGGGGGTATGGCAGTGGGATGAGAGCAGCCTGGCCAAACTAAAACTACCCGGCAACGCCAAGGCACTGTTTGCCGATCGCCTTAAACAGTTACCCCTGTCCAGCCAACAATTGCTCGCAACGGCAGCCCTGCTCGGTGCCAATTTTAAACTCAATGACCTCGATCTAGTCAGCCAACTCCCCCCCCAAGGCCTGTACAAGCAGTTAAATCGACTGATCAGCGAACACGCCCTACAGCAAAATAAGGGCGATTTACATTTTTTCCACGACCAACTACAAGCCGCCGCAGCCGATTTCCTCAGTGTCGAGGAAAAGGCCAACACCCATTGTAAAATTGCCCAAGCCTTTATCCACCAGCTGCAGCGCGAAGAGAAGCAAGCTGAACAGCAACAACACATGCCCTCCCACGATGACGACAAAGGCCAAAATTCAGCGCGCTTATTTAGTATCGTTGAACACTTGGCCGCCGGGCGCAATTCTCAAGACGCATCGGTAACCGTCTACGAAGAGGCTCAGTTTAACTACCGAGCGGGCAGCGCCGCTATGGACACACTGGCCCTAGAAGCCAGCCATCACTACCTACAAACCAGCGTAAATTTATGCACACAACACCCTCATAATGAGAGTTTATGGTCTCAACACTATGACTTTATGTTTGCACTGTATCGCCAATTCGCTAGAGCCACCCTGATGCTGGGCCAACAAAACGCCGCCAATGCCATTGTTACCATTGCCTCAGAACACGCCCAAACTGACCATGACCGGGCCCTTTGTCTACTGGAACAAAGCAGTTCAGCCAGCTCCTCAGGCAATATGCCTACGGCCATCATATTGGCAAACAAAGCATTAGATTTACTCGGTCAACCACTACCCAGCGCCGCTGATGAGGCCAATCAACAAACCCAGGCTCTGATTGGCAAACTGCACAGTGAGTATCGCGATATCTTTAGCGAAACACTGAATAGCCCTGACATCGTCGATAAGGACGCCTGCTTGGAGATGGCTCTCTACGGTGAATTAATCGCGGCCTACTATGTCACGGGCAAAGCACCCCAGTTGTTCTTGATAGCACTGCGAGCCATGAATCTGAGCGTCGACAGCGGCCTTAGTGATATCAGCTGTTCTGCCGCAGCGATGTTGGCCGCTTATTTCCAACTGGTGGACAACTATCCGCGTGCCGCCTCCTATGAAGACCTAATGACACATTTGGTGAAACGTTTCCCGAATAGTTTTGGCGCCGTCAGAGCCATGACCACCGCTGTATGGATCGTCAGTCACGACCGTTCGCCCATCGATGAGCTGCTCAAACTTTGTTATGACACCGTCGCCAGTGCTCAACGCTGTGGAGAAATTGGCTATGCCGGGCATACCAATTGTACGGTCATTTATTATTTACTGACCCAAAGCCAAGACCTTGATCTTTTACAGCAAGAGATCGAACGCATTGGTCAATTTAGCCAACAATACAACCTCAGTGTCAGTGGTAACGTCGCCCGCGCCGCTAACATGGCCCTGAGTCCCCTCTGGCAAAGTGCCGCCCTGGAAAACGAAACATCCATTCAGAGCCAACTCAAATCATGGCAGGCCGAAAACAACCACATGCCACTGGCCTGCTTTAATATTTTTAGCGCCATCACCGCTTTTTTTAATCACAATCGAGAGCGCGCCAAGCAGTGTTTACAACACGCAGAAAATCATATCGACAGTCTGCAAAATTCCATTATCTATCGACTCTGGTTTGTTTTTCGCTACTTGCTGAACTGTCATAACGGCAATAATGAAAACACCGATAGCTGTCTACTAAAAGTCAAAGGCTGGGCCAGCCACGGCCCCATATTACGCCCCTACCTTGCCCTGATGGAGGCCGAAAGCCTGACCGAGAGCAATGACCCCAAGGCCATCGTCGCGAGTTATCAATATGCCATCGATACCGCTCAGCACCAGGATTACACCCTACTGGAGGCCTTTGCCAATGAGCGCCTCGGCAACTATTTCCTCAGTCAACAAGACACCGCTGCAGAAACCCATTTACACTGCGCGGTAGCCCTGTATAAACGATGTGGCGCCATTAATAAAATGCAGCGACTGGGTCAATCTCTTCACGAGCGACGTGCCAGCCCTGCCCCGCCCCTACAAGCAAGCAATGGTAATACAGCGCTTCATTCACGACGAAAAAACAACCTTCGTAGGGTGGGTGAGAAGGCCTTATCGATCAGCGGAGAAATCGTCGACTATGATAAAGAGCTCGATTTTTCCTATCTATTTAACTCGGTCAAAGCCATCACCAGTGAGCTTAACTTCAATAATTTATTGAAGACCATCGTCAGTGCTGTGATGGGCCGCCTAGGCGCCAAAAGCGCCTATTTATTGATCTTGGAGGAAGATCTTCTCGTCCCCTATGTCAGCGCCACCAAGAGCGTAAAAACCGAGCTGTTTTTTAGAGAGGAAAAGGGCTTCTCAACCAGTCGGCTCAGCATGCCCATTGCCTACTATGTGGCCCATTCAAAACAACGCTTAAATTTAAAGAATGCACAGAAACAGGGGGACTTTAATTTTGATGAAACCGTCTTGTCAGAAAAACTGCGCTCTATTTTGTGTCTGCCACTGATTAAACAACAAAATTTACTTGGCGTACTCTATCTTGAAAACAATTTAATCAGCGATGCCTTCAATGATAGTCAAATTGAGTTAAGCAGTTTATTGATTGCCCAGGCAGCCGTGGCCTTAGAAAATGCCAAATTGATTGCCGACATGAGTGAGGCTAGCGCGGAAATCAGCGCCCGCGAACGACAACAGCGCGCCATACTCGATGGTTTGAGCGTCTATGCTGGCCTATTAAACCCCGAGGGGGAATTCATTTTTGCCAATAAAACGGCCCTGCAAACCCTCAACATACAGCTCGAAGACCTTATCGGTATGCCCCTCGAGAACAGCGAGTGGTGGAGTTATTCGACAGCGATACAAGGAAAAATAAAACAAGATATCCAGCGTGCCGCCCAGGGACAGCAGGTGCGGAAAGAATACTCCGTACTGGCAAGTCATCACTCGACCAGCGCAGAGCGCTTTAGCATTATCGACGTGACCATTGAGCCTATTATCGATCATGTAGACAAAGTTCTATTTCTCGCCATCTGCGCTGTCGATATCACCCAGAGCAAACGCAGTGAAGCGCAATTAAAAACCTTGGTTGAGGAGCGCAGTCGTGAATTGGAACAAAAACAATTGCAACTCGCCCACGCCGGGCGCCTTGCCTCCCTGGGAGAAATGGCCACCGGTATCGCCCACGAATTGGGCCAGCCCCTACAAATTATTAAACTGGCCGCCTCCATTTTGCGCGAAGAATTGAGCAATGATGACTTTGAGCGCCAAGAAGTTGTACCCATGGCCGACGATATTTCCGCCGCCGTCGACGAGGCTAGCCTCACCCTCGAACATATGCGCAACTTCGCCATCCCCGATAGGGGCCAACAAGTCAGTGCCATCGATCTGAATCAAGAATTGCACAATTGCCTGGTTTTTTTCCAGCAACAATTCGCCCAACAAAACATTCAACTTGCACTCGATATTGATGAAAAGCTGGAGAAAGTAGCGGTAATCGGCCAAAAATTTCAACAAATTGTGGTCAATTTAATCTCCAATGCCCGTTTTGCCGTCGAGCAGAAACAAGCCCGGGACAGCGAGCAAATGTGCGTAGCTATCAGCCTCCAGACCCACCCTGATGGCAAACAGCTTATCCTCAAGGTAAAAGACAATGGCATTGGCATGAGCCATGCCACGCGACAGCGCTGCCTAGAACCCTTTTTCACCACCAAGGACACGGGGCAAGGCACCGGCCTCGGTTTGTCGATAGTCAACACCTTACTGCAGGAGTTTCACTTTTGCCTCGATATACAATCGAGCCTTAATGCCGGCAGTTGTTTCACCGTCTTCATGCCCGTCGCGAATAAAGCCCTGTAAAAGAGGGCAAACCACCATCGTCCGCTACAGCGACAATCACGCTCTACTGCCCCCTGGACTAAAACCTTGCCTAAAATGACGGGGCAAGTGTACTCGGCGCGAGACCTTATCTGTCTTCAGTGACCATAGGTCGGCATGGTTAAATTGGACTGACTGACCCGACCTATCATACCGTGCCGGTCGTAGAGCACGGTCTCGACCAAGGAAATACCATGGGGCTGCGCCAGGGTGCGGGCATCAATGGCAATCCACTCATCGACCGGCAAACGGTGAAGGTTCAAGGTCAAATCGGCATTGATAAAGCCTTGCTCGGCATTTAAGTGCAGTTGCGCGAAGCCATTGGCGAAATCGGCCAGCGTGGCAATAGTCACCAGAGGTGAGTTGGCTTTGCCCTGCCTTACATTGACCGGCAGGCGCACCCACGAGCAACCTCGGCCCGTGCCGATATTCAGCGAGACCGGCTTTAAAGCGATTAAGTTGTGTAAACCCGGGGGGTACTCAACATTGCTACTGCTCTCAAGGGCATTAATACCCATCACCTCGCCTTGCTTAAAGGCATCAACTAAGGCCTGAGGTGGCGCCGTCGGCAACTGCGCAGCAGCGGGTAAAATAATAGCCTGCTTTTCGATAACCAACCCATGGCTGCGACAGATCTCTAGGCCCTCGTGAAACAGGGACATTTCCAGTAGTTTGATGCGCTTGCCATCGCGAATAACGCGACCACGGGGTTCGAGAGCAGCCATCGGCACCGGGCGAAACAAATCGACGGTCAAGCGCACCAACTGCATGCTATCGCTGTGAAATTGTTCCTCCATTAAAGCCGTCATTAAGCCAGCAGAGGCGCCACCGTGAAGAGTGACCGGCCCCCAGGGGCTCGCGGCATGTTCGGTGGGCAGGTAGTGATTATTTTCAACAGTAAATAAAGATTTCAAAAGTCATCCTTCCTCGATTCAGACAATAGCCGTGTATTGATACCTTGACCTGTGCTGGCAAGCCCAAGCCAAACTTATAGCAAATGTGTACTTAGGGTTTTTACACCGGCAAGACTCGAAATCACAGTGATTTCTATACCCCTGCTATCAATCAGCTTCCTACTAGATACAACTATGGTTCATGACAAGCATAGTATTCACCGCAACGGTGGTTTATGCTCTGGACGATAAATTATTAATAAAACTGTGGCGTGTAGGCCAAACAAGCACACAGCCTTTGGTCACCACGCCATAGCTTTTATCCACCCATTCCTTTAACTGGCGATGCCACTGTGAGCATCGGGAGCTATTAATATGACCTACGACCTGATCATTAAAAACGGCGCCATTATCGACGGCTCTGGCGCGGCTCGCTTCAACGCCGATGTCGGTATTAAAGATGGCATTATCACCGCCGTTGGCACCGTCGAAGGCGATGCTAGCGAAGTTATCGACGCTGCGGGCCAGGTGGTGACACCGGGCTTTATTGACGGCCACACCCATATGGATGCCCAAGTCTCTTGGGATCCGCTGGGCACCTGTTCGGTGTGGCACGGTATCACCACCGTGGTGATGGGTAACTGTGGCTTCACCCTCGCCCCCTGTGCCGCCAAAGATAAACACCTGGTAGTGCGCAACCTCGAGCGCGCCGAAGACATCTCCGGCGCGGCGATGGAAGCCGGCATCGACTGGACCTGGGAAACCTACCCCGAGTACCTCGATGCCCTCGAGAAGCTACCCAAAGGCATTAACTACAGCGGCTACGTCGGCCACTCTGCCCTGCGCACCTACGCCATGGGCGAGCGCGCCTTTACCGACGAAGCCACCGAAGCCGATATGGCAATTATGAAGAAGGAACTGGCCGATTCGATTCGCGCCGGTGCCATCGGTTTTTCCACCTCGCGCACCCGCAATCACCAAACCCCCGAGGGTCGTCCCGTTTCTAGCCGTCTGGCCACCTGGGATGAAGTCAAAGAGCTGGTCGGTGTGATGACTGAGCTGGACGCCGGTATTTTCGAAATTGCCAGCGAAGAAGCCGGCCGCGACCCCGAGGCACAGCGTGAATATCAGGTGCGCCTGCGCGACCTGGCCGTGGAATCGGGCCGCCCCGTGACCTGGGGCATGTTCAGCGCCCGTCGCGCCCCCGACATCTGGCCCCCCTATTTCGACCTGCTGAATGAAACCGCCGAGATGGGCGGCACCATGTTCGCGCAAGTTCACAGCCGCGCCCTGAATGTGATGATGTCCTTTGAATCGCGCCTACCCTTCGATAAATTTCCGGTGTGGAAAGAGTTCCGCGAGTTATCACTGGCCGAGCAAAAGGCCGGCCTGCAAGACCCCGCCATGCGCGCTCGTCTGGTGGAATCCGCCAGCGCCAGCCATCAGGAAGGTAAGGCAGTGGGTGCCGAAATGCGCCGCCCCGACTACAACTGGCTACTGGTAATGGACACCATTAAAGGGCCCCACAAAACCGTGGCCGAGATCGCCGAAGAAATGCACCTCGACCCGGTCGATGCGATGATAGAAATTGCTCTACAACACGATTTGAAGGTCTTCTTCCGCCAGCCCCTATTTAATGAGAATCAAGACCACGTGCTGGAAATGATGCGCCACCCACGCTCGGTGGTGACCTTTTCCGACTCCGGTGCCCACGTCTCACAGATCATGGATTCGTCACTACAGACCCATGTACTGGCTCACTGGGTGCGGGAAGAAAAGGCTTTCACTCTGGAAGAAGCCATCAAAATGATCACCCACGATACCGGTTCGGCTTGGGGCTTTGACGATAGGGGCCTCATTAAAGAAGGCATGGCAGCGGACATCAATGTTTTTGATCCCGATACCATCAACCCTTTAATGCCCGAGGTGAAACACGACCTGCCCACCGGCGCGCGCCGCCTGGTGCAAAAGGCCGAGGGCATTTCCTCCACCATCGTCAATGGCGTGGTGTTGATGCGCGACGGCGAACACACCGGCACCTACCCGGGCAAGCTCTTACGTGGCCCTCTGGCCGAGACCTTATAAGCCCTCATCCAGCAATCAACACATATTGCGAAGCACCCCTGCTTTCAACCCTTGGTTGACGACAGCGGTGCTATCTCAACACCTACTCGCAACACCGATTAGGCTCGCGCCAACACACTAATAATAAGATCTTCACGAGGTAATATCGTGGCCGTCAACCCAAAAACCCTGCCCAAACCAACGCCGGAAACCCAGCATTTCTGGGACGGCGCTCGCGCCGGCAAATTACTCTTACAACAATGCGATGGCTGCCAGCATATCTATTTTCCACCGCGCCCCTTTTGCCCCGAGTGCGCATCACGCGCCGTGACGATATTTCAGGCATCGGGCAAGGCTCGCCTCTACAGCTATGTGATTAACCACCGACCACCGCGCTGGATTGACGGCCCCTACTCCATCGCCGTGGTCGAGCTGGACGAGGGCCCGCGGATGATGAGCAATATTGTCGAGGTGGAACAAACGCCCGAGGCACTGATTTTAGATATGCCTTTGGAGGTGGTTTTTGACGCGGTGACTGACGACATCACCCTGGTGAAGTTCAAACCGACTGGCGTAGGAGGTGAGGCATGAAGCCGGGTTCCATTGCCATCGTTGGTGCTGCCGAGACTACAGAGCTTGGCAAAATCCCCCATATGTCGCAAATTCAGCTCCACGCCGATGCCGCTTTAAACGCCATGGCCGACTGTGGGCTGGGGCCAAAAGATATCGACGGCATCGCCTGCGCCGCCGAGTGGCCCACCGACCTCGCCCACTACCTGGGCATCACGCCGAGTTGGGTCGATGGCACCATGGTCGGTGGCTGCTCGTTTATGCTTCACCTGCGCCATGCCGCTGCCGCCATTAACGAAGGCCTCTGTACTACCGTGCTAATCACCCACGGCGAAAGTGGCCGCTCTTGGGTCGGCAGCAAGGCCATGGGCAATAATCAGGCGAGCCTGGGGGGGCAGTTCGAAATCCCCTACGGCTGCATGGGCCCGCCGACCATGTTTACCCTTCCCGTACTGCGCTATATGAAGGATCTGGGCCTGACTCATGAGCAACTCGCCAATGTCGCCGTGGTGCAGCGCGAATGGGCGGGTATGAATCCTCGAGCCACTCATAAAGAACCGATCACAGTGGAAGATGTCTTCGCCTCAAAGTTGATCGCCTACCCCTTTCATATTCTCGAGTGCTGTCTGGTTACCGACGGCGGTGGCGCGTTGATACTCACCACGGCTGAACGGGCAAAGGACTTTCCCAGCAAACCGGTCTACGTTCTCGGCACCGGTGAAAGTGTCGAAACGCCGATGATTAGCCAAATGAAGGACTTCACTTCGTCGAGTGCCTTTAAAGTCTCGGGCCAAAAAGCCTTTAATGAGGCCGGTATTCACCACGGCGATGTCGACCACCTGATGATCTACGATGCCTTCGCCCACCTGCCCATTTACGGCCTGGAAGATCTCGGCTTTGTAAAACCTGGGGAGGCCGGTGATTTTATTTGGGAGCGCAATACCGCCCCCGGTGGTTCACTGCCGATGAACACCAACGGCGGTGGTCTGAGCTATATGCACTCGGGCATGTACGGCATGTACGCCCTGCAGGAAAGCGTACGACAAATGCGCGGCATTGCAGCGGCCCAGGTTGAGGAAGCCAAAATATCGCTATGCCACGGTGTTGGCGGCATGTTTGGCGCCAGCGGTACCATTATCATGAGTAATGATGCGCCTTAAGAAAATAGATCCGACTGAACGAATAACACTTATAAAAAGGGAGAACACTTATGGCGGAATTTAAATTCCCCGTCGATGCCAGCCAAATCATGCTCTTTGCCCGCGCCGTCGGCGACAACAACCCCATCTATCACGACAGTGAATATGCCAGTGCTAGCGAAGTAGCAGGCATTGTCGCACCACCGACCTTTGTCCAGGCCAGCGCCCAATACGACCCGAAATTCCCACTGCGCCCCACCATCGGCGAGCCCTGGTTTGGCTCCGGGAAAGAAGCGACGGGCACACCTAAACCCAAAGAAAAAAGTGATGAAAAGAAAGACAAAAAATCCAGTGACAGCGCCCGTATGCTCCACGCCGAGCAACAATATATTTACCACAAGCCGATCCGCCCCGGTGACGAACTCATCGTCACCACCAAACGCGGCAACAGCTGGGAAAAGGAGGGTCGGCGCGGCGGCACCATGAGCTTTTCCGAAACCATAACCGAGTTTCGCGATGCCAGTGGTGAGCTAGTCGTTACCGCCACCTCAGTTGGCGTCACCACCGGCAAAGCCGTTTCACAAGACTAATCCCAGAGATTTCGGAGAGAATCATGGCACTCAATGCAAGCTCACTAAAGGTTGGCGATAGCTACGAAGAGCAAGTCGCCACAAATTTATCGCGCACACAAATTGTGCAATACGCCGGTGCATCCGGTGACTACATGCCCCTACACACCGATGAAGTCTACGCCCGTGAAATTGCCGGTTACCCCGGTGTTTTCGCTCACGGCATGTTATCGATGGGTGCCACCGGCACCATGCTGACCAACTGGGTCGGCGATGGCCGCTTAACGCAATACAGCGCCCGCTTCACGCGCCAGGTCTGGCCCGGTGACGACCTGCTGGCCAAAGCCACCATCACCAAGATTATCGAGGAGAACGGTAATACACTGGCGGAAATGGATGTCGTGACCACCAATCAGGAGGGACAGGCAGTGATTAGCGGCAAGGCAACCGCGCGGATTGATGCCTAAGCACCTATTTTTGTCCATGACACTGGCCACCCAGACATAAAAAAGCCCGCAATGCAGCGGGCTTTTTTATGTTTGGCTTATACCTGAACTAAGGCTTATTTTTTAGGCCTAGGCTTGCGGGGTATATAACCAATCATGGCTTTCGTCTCGAGGTAGTCCTCTAAACCCCAGGCGCCGTGTTCACGGCCATTACCCGACTGGCGATAACCACCGAAGGGAGCACCCTGGTCAAAGCGCGCACCGTTTAATTCAACGTGGCCAGCACGCATTTGACGTCCGACTTTACGGGCGCGTTCAATATCGCTCGACTGAATGTAGCTCGACAAACCGTAGGGGTTGTCATTGGCAATGGCGATAGCTTCTTCTTCGGTGTCGTAGGGAATCAAACACAGCACAGGGCCGAAGGCTTCTTCCTGAGCACTGAGCATGTCATTGCTGACATTAGTGAAGATCGTCGGTTTGATGTAGTAGCCCGTATCACAACCTTCAGGCTTATCGGTGCCACCGGCCAATACGGTGACACCCTCATCGATACCACGCTGAATAAAGCTCAATACACGTTCGTATTGGGCTTTATTCGCCAGCGGGCCCATGTAGGTGTCTTCTTCCAGGGGGTTGCCAACCTTAATGGTTTCGATAGCTTTCAGTGCTATCTCTTCAATTTCGGCCTGGTCTTTGCGGGGAATCAACATGCGCATGGGGCCATTGCAAGCCTGCCCGGTGTTGAACATCGATAGACGTACACCACCTTTTACCGAGCGAGCATAGTCGGCATCGTCGAGAATAATATTCGCCGACTTGCCACCGAGCTCCTGACAAACACGTTTAATGGTTGGCGCCGCAGAAATGGCTACAGCCGCACCGGCACGGGTTGAGCCGGTGATGGAAACCACATCCACTTCGGGGTGACTGGATAATGCTTCACCAACCACGGGACCAGCGCCGACAACCAAGTTGAAGACACCCGGTGGGAAACCCGCATCGTCGATAATTTCAGCGAGAATAAAAGCATCCAGAGGCGCCAGTTCACTGGGCTTTAAGACCACGGTGCATCCTGCCGCCAGTGCCGGGGCAAGCTTGCCGCCGATTTGGTTGAGGGGGAAATTCCAGGGCGTAATTAAGCCACAGACACCGGCCGCTTCACGCACCACATGGGTACTACCGTGATCGGTTTCAAAGGCGAAGTTGCGCGCCAGCTCGGCCGCTTCTTTAAAAGTAAATACGGGGTTGCCAATTTGCGCACCCTTGCACAACATCACGGGGATGCCCATTTCAGCGGTAATGGCATCGGCCAAATCATCGGTGCGCGCTTCTAAACCGGCAACGATTTTATCGAGATAAACGGCACGCTCAGCAGCCGGCGTTTGCGACCAGCTGTCAAAGGCTGCACGAGCTGCACGGACGGCCACATCAATATCGGCCTCATTACCCAGGCTAACCTTAGCGACCACTTGTTCTGTCGCCGGGTTAACGATCTCTGCCACACTGCTACCAGCGGGCGTTTGCCATTGGCCGTTCACATACATTTTGTCTCTAGTAATCACCGGATAAGCCTCCTAAGCCTAGGTTTTAAGTTCTAAATTCAAGGTGCCCACTCGATGTTATACGACACCGACACAAGCACCTTCGTCAGGAAATCTTCAGCGCGGCAATATACCATGAGACGTGCCCCGACGTTAGCCACGATTACAGCAATGAAGGCCTATGGGACATAGCTTGAAGATCTCGTAGCAGAGCCCACAATAAGCGCTCAAGCCGGTCGATTCGACTCGCAGAAACAGGGTAAAATGCCATCTATTCAAAGCTCAAGTAATACATTCAGCACCATGACTGCAAACACTTTAAAAACTACACCATCAAACGCTACTCTAAGCCCGATACAGCGACGCATTTGCGTCGCTCCGATGCTCGATTGGACCGATAAGAATTGTCGCTATTTTTTACGCCTAATCAGCCACCATGCCCTGCTATACAGCGAAATGATCACCACCGGGGCCCTACTCCACGGCGACAGCGACTACCACCTTGCCTTCGACAAAGCCGAACACCCCATCGCCTTGCAATTGGGCGGCAGCGACCCCGCCGCACTGGCCGCTTGTGCCAAACTCGCCGCACAATATGGCTATGACGAGATCAACCTCAACTGTGGCTGCCCCAGTGACCGAGTGCAAAAGGGTCGCTTTGGTGCTTGCCTAATGCGAGAACCGGAGCTAGTGGCCCGCTGCATCGCCGCCATGAAAGATGCCGTCGATATGCCGGTTACGCTAAAGCACCGCATCGGCGTCGACAACCAAACCAGCCACCACGAACTAGAAGCCTTTGTCGGCAGTGCTAAAGAGGCGGGCTGTGATGCCTTCATTGTTCACGCCCGCAATGCCTTGCTACAAGGCCTCAGCCCCAAAGATAATCGCAATATTCCGCCGCTGATTTACACTGCGGTTTACCAACTGAAGCGCAGCTTTCCCGATAGCGAGTTTATTATCAACGGTGGTATTACCCGCATCGACGAAATACACAAGCACCTCAAACACGTCGACGGCGTGATGCTGGGCCGCGAGGCCTATCACAACCCCTTCCTACTGGCGCAGATGGATGGCCTATTTTATGGGCAAAGCGAGCCAAGCAAGACACGGCTCGACATACTGGAGGCCTTCCTGCCCTTTGCCGAACAGGCACTTGCCAGGGGCGCACGCCTGCACCACCTCAGCCGCCATATACTCGGCTTATTTCACGGTCAGCCGGGCGCGAGGAAATTTCGCCGCTTAATCAGCGAGCGCGCACATCGAGAGAATGCGGGCATTGAGGTACTACTTGATGCCATAGCCTTGATGGGTGACTATTGCACGGTGACAGAAACGGGATAAAAAGCACTCAGCAGGAGTGTACAAACCCCTAGTCAAGGAATGACATTGCGAGGAATTATGAGCACAAAACTAACACAGCTTAAAACCATGACATCGGTGGTCGCCGACACCGGTGACATTAATGCCATTGCCAGCTATCAGCCGGAGGATGCAACGACAAATCCCTCCTTGATTTTGAAGGCCGCACAAATGCCCGAGTATCAACAACTGCTTCGGGACAGTTGTGCGCCATCAGGCCCAAGTGACCGTGACACCCTCGCCCAGGCCTGCGATCAAATTGCGGTTCGTTTTGGCTGTGAAATCCTCAAACTGATCCCCGGGGTGGTCTCCACCGAGGTCGATGCCCGGCTATCCTTTGACAGCGATGCGACCATTGCCAGAGCCCATCACTTAATTGAGCTCTACCAACAACAAGGTATTGCGAAAGAGCGCGTACTGATCAAAATTGCCGCCACCTGGGAGGGCATCCAAGCGGTAAAAGCCCTGCAAAAAGAGGGTATTCGCTGTAATTTAACGCTGCTATTTAATCTTGCTCAGGCCGCCGCCGCCGCCGATGCCGGCGCCCATTTGATTTCACCCTTTGTCGGTCGCATACACGACTGGTATAAACAACGCAGCGACCAGGGGATCGGCAGTGGTGAGAACGACCCCGGGGTTATCTCGGTGAGTGGCATTTATGATTACTATAAATCCCATGGCTACTCGACCATTATTATGGGTGCTAGTTTTCGCAATACGGGGCAAATAGAAGCCCTCGCCGGTTGTGACAAACTGACCATCAGCCCCGCTTTACTAGCAGAGCTTGAGGCCGATAGCGGCCCCTTGAAGCGCAAGCTATCGAGTGAACCAGACAATGAGCAGCCGACAAAACTACGCTACGAAGCGAATAATTTCCGCCTCAATATTAGCAATGATGCCATGGCCAATGAAAAGCTGGCCGAGGGTATTCGTCTGTTCATTCGCGATCAGCTCGCACTCGAAGAGATGATTATGCCTATTATTAAAGGGCGAGCCGCGTGATCAGTAAAATAACCACCTTCTTTCAAAATAAAATTCTCAGCGATGACGTTCAGGGTGAGGCAGAAAAACCCTTGCAGGCCATCAAGAAAGCCAGTGCCGCACTGATGGTTGAGGTGATGTTGAGCGACGGCCACCTGGAAGCCGAAGAACAGGCAGGTATCAAGACCCTATTAACTCGTGCCTTTGATCTCAACGAGGCGGAATGTGACGAGCTATTCAGTCTCGCCCAGGATGAAGTTCAAGGCGCCACCTCGCTCTATGAATTTACCGGGCAGGTGAATCAGCATTTTTCCGCCAACGACAAATTCGCACTGATCAAACAAATGTGGCATATCGCGCTCATCGACAACGAGCTCGACAAATACGAAGAGAGTTTAATTCGCCAGGTAGCCGACTTAATCTACCTGCCCCATAGCCAGTTTATTAAAGCCAAGAGCATGGTGAGAAATGAACTCGGGAAAGATAGCTAACCCCGCACAGACTCTAAACAAGCTCTTGACTTATAGACTTGTCACAGAGAAGAGGGGCTGCTCTAGCAGTGAGGAAGATCTCATTTTTTCCTGCGCAAAGCTTATAGAATCACCTCATACAAGCCCCTATGAATACCTTGCTGTGATTGATCTCAATTAAGAGGCAGAGCAAACACGGGGCCTTACTTATTTCGCGATTCAACAACTGATTATCTATCACCAGCAAACTCAGGATGAGTTAAGTAATTTATTGCGCAAAAGCCTTTATTTAGACACAACGGAATGACGAGCTTCTGTGCCACCACTTACCCTCATCAACTATGAATGCAAATACAATCCAACAAACCATAACGCATGGCTTCTACATAATACTCCTGCTTATAGGCCTTTTCCTCACGGCGGGTCCAGTCGGGGCAGTCAGCATTGATGACTTAAGCCATCGACACGCCATCTCACAGGCCCATAGTGGCCAATACATTCCCGCTTTACGCTCACTGAAACTCCTGGCCGACAAGCACCCTAAACCCAATCGCTATTTTTACGATTACATCGCTACTCTCGGCTGGGCCGGCGAACATCAAAGATTGGTATCCCACGCCCTTGAAATCCCCTTAAATTTGGCCCCAAAATACGTCTTAAAAGCCTTAGCCATTGCCCATCGCCAGCAACAGCAGCCGATAAAATCGGCACAGGTTTATAGCGCAATCATCCGACGTTTTCCTAGCAACATCGATGCTAAAACAGGTCTGGCACTGGTGTTCATCGACCAAGGGAAATTCGCAGCGGCAGAGACCTTATTATTCACCATTAGAAAACAACACCCAGACAATGTTGAGCTGCTCAAGGCTTTGGTCTATTTTCACGAAGCGCAACAGCAGCTTATTCCAGCACTAGCCATTTACCAAAAAATACTCGCCATCAAGCCCTCTGACACGAGCAGTTTGCGCAAGAAAATTTTGATCCTGAATCAGATTGGTGCCTCTCATCTGGCCAATAGTCTGATCATTGATAAATCCACCCTTTCCGACAAAGAGCTGCTACTCATTCAATCCGATATGGCCGCCCATCGTATTCGCTGGGCGGAAATACCCGCGCCAGTAGGGAAGGCAGCATTTGATGAAATTGATAGGGCGATTGCCGAGATTGAAGGTAATATTGAAAGTGCTCGTTTAAGGCTAGGTGATACATCCCCATTGGCACTGAATGGCCAATTTGATTTATTAGTCGCGCTTCGCAACCGCTATAGAATGGCAGATGCCATCAGCCTCTACGAAAAACTAAAAACCTCGAAGGTCGCTGTACCTGCTTATGCCCAATTGGCCGCCTGCGACGCCCTACTCTACCTGGAACAAGCCGCCGATGCCGAAGGCTGTTATCTACAAATCAAGGCCGTGTCTCACCAGGAAAACACCAATCTCGATCTATCGCTATTTTACGCCTACCTGGAGAACGAAAAGCCAAAAGTAGCACAGCAATGGGTAGAGGAAATTGCAGCCACACAATCCCCGTATGTTTTGGGCCGGGGGGAAAACCCAGTCCGCAAGCCGAATCCCAAAAAAACTCAGAGCGAGACTATCGCCGCCCTCAGTCTCGCCTATGCCGATGATCTAGCGGAAGCCCAACAAGTGATTGAAGCCCTACACCATAGGGCCCCCTACAATACCGACCTGCGCAGAGAACTTGCCAATATCTATTACTGGCGCGGTTGGCCACGCAGAGCCCAGGAAGAATACGATATTGGTCTTTCTCAAGAACCCCAACATATTGGTTTGCGCAGCGGGCAGGCCAGAAACCAACTCAGCCGCAAGCAGTACGATGCTGCGCAGCAATCCACCCTGACATTGTTTAAGCAGTACCCCAATGATAAGGGTATCGCTCTGCAGAAAAAACTCTGGGGCATCCATAATATGCGCCAATTTAAGACCGAAATCAGTACTTCAGAGAGTTCTGGTGGGGTCAACGGCAGCCGGGGTCTGGACATTAATAGCTATCTGTATTCCCGCCCCCTCGATAAAAATTATCGCGTTTATATTCATCAGCGCCATAGCCAGGCTAAATTTACCGAGGGTGACGGGCTACTCAATCACAGCGCTATCGGCCTTGAGTACACCGCTCCCAATGTATTGTTGATGAGCGAAATCCATCACAATCATTATGCTAACGATCGACTTGGCATTAATATCAATGGCCAATATGAATTTAATGACCAGCTGAGTACATCATTCGCTCTGGAGTCCTTAAGCGGAGAAACACCGCTACGTGGGCTGAAGCAGGGAATTTATGCAAAGTCTGTCGCACTCGGTGGGCAGTACCGGTGGCATGAATCCAGGACGAGCGGATTAAATATATCCTATTTGAATTTCTCCGATGGCAATCAACGCAAGAGCATCAACGGCCACTGGCAAGAGCGCTGGTACAATCGCTACGCCTATAAATTTTCAACAAGAGTTGATTTGTACGCGTCCAACAACTCAAAAGCCAATGCAATTTACTTTAACCCTGAAAGTGATTTTTCCGCCTCAATTGCCCTGGAAAATGACTGGTTAAGTTGGCGAAAAAACGAAGATTCCTTCCACCAGCGTATCATTTTAAGTACCGGCTTCTATAATCAAAAAGCTTACAGCACTGGCAATACCTGGGGTATTCAATATGAACACCGCTGGACAGCCAAACATCGCTTTGAGCTACTTTATGGTGTAAAACGCGCGAGCAATCTATACGACGGTGACGATGAGCTTTCATGGAGCTACTACTTATCCCTCGACTGGAGATTTTAATGGATTACAAGCCTCTTCTTCTACTGTCGCTGCTTCTCTTCAGTCAGCTTAGTATCGCCAACAATAGCTATATCGCCCTGTGCTATCACGATATTCGCGATGACGTTGACGGCATTGTTGATAGTGACCAAATGGCTGTCAGTACCGACAATCTTATCGCCCAATTTGAATGGCTAAAAGCCCACAACTACAACGCCATCAGCCTTAATGATGTGATTGACGCTGAAAAAGGAATAAAAACGCTACCTGAAAATGCCTTTTTACTGACCTTTGATGACGGTTACAAAAGCTTTTACAGCCATGTTCTTCCCCTGCTCAAGGAGTATCGCTACCCCGCCGTTGTCGCCCTGGTTGGCAAGTGGCTCAATGTTCCCAGTGGCGAGAGCGTTAACTATGGCGGCAATAAGATAAAACCTCGTGAATTCTTCATGAGCCCCGCCGAGATCAAGGCGATTAGCCAATCCGGCATCGTCGAAATTGCCTCCCACAGTTATGATTTACATCGCGGTGTTATCGCTAATCGTCAGGGCAACTTTCAGCCTGCCGCCGTAAGTTTCCAATTTTTTAAGGAAAAAAATCATTACGAGCAAGAAGTAGAATATCGACAGCGAATCTTCAAGGATTTACAGAAAAACAGTGACTTTATACAGCGTCTGACCGGTAGTAAGCCTCGCACCATCGTCTGGCCCTACGGTGCCTTCAGTAGCTATAGCCAGGACATTGCCAGCTCACTTGGCCACCAATTTTCCTTAACCCTAATCGATGGCCTTAATACCCCGAAGCAAGGGGGCGTCGTTAAGCGCATGTTGATTCAGGGCAATCCGCCACTGAGTGATTTTGTCTATGCACTGCGCCACCCCACAGGACAAGAACCGATAAGAGTTGCCCATGTCGATTTAGACTATATATACGATGAAAACCCCGCTCAAGAAGAAGTCAACTTAGGACTTCTGCTCGACCGCGTTAAAGCCATGAAAATCAACACGGTTTTCCTGCAGGCTTTTTCCGACCCCGATGGTGATGGCAACGCCGATGCCCTGTACTTCCCCAATCGTCACCTTCCGGTCAGACGTGATCTTTTTAATCGTGTCGCCTGGCAACTCAGGACACGCAGCCATGTCAGTGTCTATGCTTGGATGCCCGTACTCTCCTTTGTAATACCAGGCACAAAGCAACTGCGTGTTCACCGCTTAACTGAGGGGCGAATCGCTGCCAGCAACACCGAATACCTGCGCCTTTCGCCCTTTAATGAGAAAGCACGGGGTCTTATCGAAGATATTTACCAAGACCTGGCAATACATGCCAACTTTTCAGGGCTGCTCTTTCATGATGACGCCTACCTGAGTGACTATGAGGACTTCAGCCCTGCGGCACTGAGGGTCGCCGCCGATACCTTTGGCAAAACCCATGTAATGGTCGAGGAATTAAGAGGCCATTTAAAGCATCAATGGCGGGCACTTAAAACCCAGCAGCTAACACAATTTACCTTAATGCTCGCCGATAAAGTCCGATACTATCGGCCAACTGTCAAGACAGCCCGTAATATTTATGCCAATGTTGTTCTTAACAGCAACAGTGGCGAGTGGTTCAATCAAAGCTATGAAGAAATGTTACAGAGTTATGATTACACGGCCATTATGGCCATGCCCTATATGGAAAATGCCGAAGATCCGGCACTGTGGCTAAGAAGACTTACACAGCAGGCCGCCCTTCTCGACCCTAACTTCGAAAAAACCCTGTTTGAACTTCAATCCGTCGACTGGCGAACAAAAACACCGATACCCAACAAAGTTCTGACCGAGCAATTTCGCTTACTGATGCGCCTTGGCGTCAAGCACATCGGTTATTACCCAGATAACTTTTTAAAAAACCATCCCAGTTTAGACACCATAAAATCGAATATTTCTTTAAACACCTCACCTTTGGTTCCATAGATTGACAATTAACCTAGCTACAGTCAGTGACATTATTTTTGGATTTTCACTCTACTATCCGTTATTTATGGCCTATTTATGGATGTCAGGTGCGTTAATTTATTATTTCCGCTGGGAAAGAAAAGAACTGCACATCGACTCCGTGTATGAGCCAGAGCAAGCGGCAATAAGCATTCTCGTGCCTTGTCACAATGAAGGGGATAATGCCCGCGAAACCATAGAGCAATTGCTACAACAGAATTACCCCTGTTTTGAAATCATCGCCATCAATGATGCCAGTTCTGACAATACGGCTGAGATTCTTGATCAACTGGCAGCCGAACATCAACAAGTGCGTGTCATTCATTTTGAAGAAAATATGGGTAAAGCCACTGCTCTGAATATGGGGGCCATCGCCTCAAGCAACGAATTTTTAATCTGTATTGATGGCGATGCCCTACTCGACACTGAGGCAGCCAACTGGATAATGCGCCATTTTTCCAGAAGCCCTCGGGTCGGAGCGGTCACGGGGAACCCTCGCATCAGAACGCGATCTTCACTGTTGGGGAAAATTCAAGTCGGCGAGTTCTCGGCCATCATCGGCCTTATCAAACGAGCTCAGCGGGTCTATGGCCGTGTTTTCACCGTTTCTGGTGTAGTCGCAGGCTTTCGTAAATCGGCCTTGCAACGCGTTGGATATTGGTCAACCGATATGATCACCGATGATATCGATATCAGCTGGAAGCTACAGCTAGACCATTGGGATATCCGCTTTGAACCTAGAGCAATGTGCTGGATTTTAATGCCCGAAACCTATTCCGGGCTATTGCGCCAACGCATACGCTGGGCACAGGGCGGTGTCGAGGTTTTTCTTAAATATTTCAACCACCTAGCTGTCTGGAAGTCACGGCGCATGTGGATGATTTATATTGAGTTTATTACCAGTGTTTTTTGGTCTTACAGCATCGTCGCGACCCTTTTACTCTGGCTGAGTGGCCTGTTTTTTGAGCTGCCCCAAGAAATTCAGGTTGGCAGCCTACTACCCAGTTGGGGCGGCGTGCTGCTTGGCGTGACCTGTCTTATACAATTCGCTATCAGCCTTGCCATTGAATGCCACTATGAAAAAAATATTTGGAAATACTATTTCTGGATGATCTGGTTTCCCATCGCGTACTGGTTAGTTAACGTCATCGCCGTCTTTATCGGCCTACCACGCGCATTGTTTCGCAAGAAAGGCAGCAATGCCACCTGGGTCAGCCCGGATCGGGGGATTCATGAAAAATAACTTTATTATTGAGTCGCCAAAACTTCAGCCACTTAGGCTTAAATACTCATCAACCCTACTCACATTTATTTTTTGGGTGCTTTGGTTTTATTTATGGGTACCCCTAATCACTCTCGGTGCTTGGTGGTTGCAAATTAGTTTTTTTGAAAATGAAATATTGGTGGAGAGCGGTCTCGATGCCTTTTTAGATATACTGCCTGTCTTTATAGCCATTACCCTTGTCCTAAATAGCACACTGGCACTATGGGCATACTACAATTTTTCCCGCTTTAAAGGCATGGACCGGCGCAAAGCATTGCCCCCTGTAAACAACGCAGATTTAATACAAATATGGGGCATTTCTAAAGAGGCTCTGGATACGGCACAAGCCAATAAAGTATCGACAATCCTTTTGTCAGATAATGGGGAAATTACGATCAGTGACGCAAGAACCGAGCGCATAAAAGGACTGACGCAGACTGACGCAGGCTGACATTGATGTCTGTCATAGAATTTTATCCTATGCATTAAAACAAGAAGGTTATCGCCAGCAGGCCATGGCCGACGCTATTGGTGTCAGCCAGGCTACGGTCAGTCAAGAATTGTTCTGGCCAACACAACCGGATACCTTAATTTACCAACTCAGATTCAATCGGCGAGAAATCATTGTTCGAGCAGTAAAGCCGATCAAGGTTGTAAGCCATGATAAATTCTCGACTGATTAAGCCAGTTGTCATACGCTTATCGCTCGCCCATCCAATGATGCGGCCAGAGTAGAGATCCATAACAATTGCCATGTATCGACCAACTGATCAATCGTCTTTCAATTAATAGCCTGCAGGGAAAAGCCAATGTCCGAACAACGTACCCACCTAGAAGTACGAGACCACGTGCTGATTATCACCATGACACGGCCGGCAAAACGCAATGCCATTGACGGCGAAATGACCCTAGCGCTGGATGCCGCCCTGAATCGCCTGGAAGATGAGCCAGACCTGTGGGCCGCCATCATTACCGGCGGCGCCGCTATGTTTTGTGCCGGCACCGATATGGCCGCCAGCTCGGGTACCCCCACCGAGCGCGGTGGTGTTTATGGCGTAGTGGGCCGCACTCGCACCAAGCCTTTAATCGCAGCCGTAGAAGGCGTCGCCTTCGGCGGTGGCTTTGAAGTTGCGATGGCCTGCGACATGATCGTTGCGGCCAACAACGCACGCTTCGGCCTGCCGGAAGTGAAACGCGGCCTGGTCGCCACCAGCGGCGCTATTTTTCGCGCCAGTCGGGTGCTGCCCCTCAATATTGCCAAGCAGATGATGCTCACCGGCACCGAACTATCACCGGCCGACGGCTATCGCCACGGCATGGTCAATGCACTCTGCGAACCCGGTAAGGCGCTGGAGACGGCTCTAGCCCTGGCCGCACAAATCACCGCCAACTCCCCGGTCTCGGTGCAGCAATCCCTGCAGGCCATCGATGCTTTATCCTCTGCCGACGATGCCCAGGGCTGGGCCTTGACCGCCAAGGCGAAGCAGGTGATCGATGACTCCGCCGACGCCAAAGAGGGCATCGCCGCCTTTTTTGAAAAGCGCCCTCCCGTATGGAAGGGCTATTAAAGACCCGCAAATTATCGGCCGTGAACCGATGGAAATACTTTGACCACAGAATTCTCGACCAGCGAGCACTCCTCTGCTCGTTTTGCTATGGGATTGCAGAAAGGGACGGTCTATAATGCCCGCCTTCACCTGCCTAGTTCGCACGCCACACGCTAGCTGGCCAGTAAAAGGGGCAAGTCCTGTGTCAGCCCCTTAAGTATTTCCCGTCGTAGAGTAAAGGCAAAACATGAACTACCAATTTATTCGCTATCAGGTCATCGATTCACTGGCCCTGATCACCCTCAATCGTCCCGACAAACTGAATGCCGTTTCTCTCGGCATGCTCGATGAATTACACCAGGCCGTCGATGCCGCGCAAATTGATGAGCAGGTGCGCGTGATTGGTATTACCGGTGCCGGTAATAAAGCCTTTGCCGCCGGGTCTGACTTGGCCGAGGTGAAAGAAAGAGACCTGAAGAAAGCCCTGGAGCCGATTGTCCAAGGCCTGGCCGAAAAACTCGAGCGTTGCAACAAGGTCAGTATTGCCGCCATTAATGGTATTTGTTTTGGCGGTGGACTCGAAGTTGCCCTCGGCTGTGATTTGCGCCTAGCGACACCCAATGCCACCTTCGCCACACCCGAGGGCAAACTCGGCATTATTCCCGGCGGTGGTGCAACACAGCGTCTGCCACGTTTAATCGGCCGCGCCTGGGCGATGGAAATGCTGATTATGGGTGAGCCCATCGATGCTGACCGCGCTTTACACATCGGCCTGATCACCCGCATGGTCGACAGCGAAAACTTACTGCCCGAGTTATCCCGCATGGCCGAGCATATTTCCGCCTTCGCCCCTCTCGTGCCACAGTTTATGAAAGCCATGATTAACTACGGCATGGAAGGTAGTAGTGCCGCCGGCCTGGCGATGGAAAAATTTGCCCAGAGCGCCCTGTGTAGCACCCCCGATAAAGAAGAGGGGCTCAGCGCCTTTCTGGAAAAACGTAAGCCGGTGTGGAATAAATAAACGCCGTTAATCACCACCGTGAAAACAACGCCCTAGCCTTTCCCTCAAGAAATAGAAGCTAAGTGCCCGTATCGAGGCATTGTCAGGGCTCAGCACAAACGCCAAGATAGACTCGCGACACCCCAAGCCACAGTCCAAGCTGCTTTTTAGCGCAGCCTGGGCTGTGACGTAAGCCCCCTATTCACTAGCTTTATAAAGAACCGAGAAAGGCATCGGGCACCTCACTCCAAGCCTTGCGTTCAATTTCATAGGGCGCGCTTTCACCGTGCGTGTTTTCACCGAAAACCTGTGTCGTACGGTTGTCGGTATCGTAGGCATCCCAACCCGGATTCCCCTCGCGGGCAAATGCCACCCAGGCATCCATAGTCTGTTTAGCTAGCGCATCCGCCGTAGGCCCAGCACCATAAAACGTCGCTGCACCCTTCTTCTTGTGGGTACCAAAAACATAGGCTAATTCGACGGCGTGGCAAGATTTCATCACGCCTTTAGCCGATGGCGACTGCCAGTCAAAGAGATAGGAATACACCTGACTATTGTGTGCTTGCTGAGCCTCCAACAAGCGCAGGGCCGGCATACGGAAAATACGGTCGGTCTGAATGGCGATAAAGATTTGCGGCGGAGTGGGTTCAATGCCCCGCTGTACCAGTGCTTCTTTATAAGCGGCAACCAAACCGGGAATGTAGTCGGGGTCGACCAGATAACCCAAGCGTTTGACCATGGTCTCGTCATCCAGCTTGGTGATGGCGGGCTGAAAAGCACCGAACAATTGCCATTCATCGAGCGTACTGCCCGCCATTATGGGTACGCAAGCAACCCCGCCCTTACGCACGGTTTCGATGGGTAAATCAGGTAGGACCTTGCCATCAACCACTGGCCGAAATGGCAGACTACCAATTTTTGACAGTGGATAACCTTCCACCTTGCCACCCTCAATGCGCCGCTGGGCACGTAGCAGGTCATCCACATTGGCCGCCATCAAACCCTCGGCATCGAGTTCGGTGAATTTCATAATCGCCTCGCCGACTAGCGTGCCCGACGCTTTTGTCGCCACTGTGTGGCAGGCACCCGATTGGGGAATTGCCTTGTGAAACAGGTCTTGGGCTGCGGGCAAGCCCAGCAGCGCGCCGATGCTCATGCCCCCCGCCGACTCACCAAAGATAGTGACATTGTCGGGGTCACCACCAAACAATTCAATATTGTCGCGCACCCATTCCAGCGCCTTCACCTGATCGAGTAGACCTTCATTACCAGTGGCGGGAATGCGTCCACCGGTGGCCTCATGCAAATTGGCAAAGCCCCATAAACCGAGCCGATAGTTGATGCTGACCACCACCACGTCGCCGTGCTGGCTCAACTCGCGCCCCTCATAAACCCCCTGGCTGCTGGCACCAATGGTGAAACCACCGCCGTGTATCCACACCATCACCGGACGGTTGGCGAAGTCGGCGGCGGGTGTCCAGATATTGAGACTGAGGCAGGCCTCGTCCTGCTCACCCAGCTCGGCACCCATAATCGCCACCATGTCGGAGCGATTTTGCGGCGCCCACTTGCCGTATTCGCTACCGTCGATAACCCCGGCCCAGGACCAGGGGTCCTGCGGTGGCTGCCACCGCAATTCGCCCACCGGCGGCGAGGCATAGGGAATACCCTTAAACGCGAGAATACCGTCCTGCTCCTGAGCTTTGACCTTGCCAAAACTGGTGTCGACTACTGTCATTTTTTTGCTTCCCGTCAATGTGAAAATTGAACTGAGCCCCAGCCTCGTTGAACGTTAAGCGTGAATCCCACAAAAATAATGCGGGCTGCGCCAGACTGAAATCTCGGTGTTGTTATTAAAGGCGTGTTTTTAAATCGAATCTATGTGCTCGGCTTTTAAGCCTGCATTATTCATTATTAAGTCGCTATTTATGCTTTAGCCGATTTTGAAAATCAGCTAAAAAGCCTTGTATACGTGTCGCATTGGCACCTAAATCGGAAACACCGAGACGGGACACCGAGCGCACATCAACGACCAGACTCGCTGCAGCAAGGGGCTTTTCCTGGCTGCTAGTATCCGCGCTGCCGACATCCGCAATAGGGGTTCCTGTCGGCGCTTCAGCGTCCACAGGCTCAACTGCCGCTATTGTGGTCGGCAGTGTTGGCGCGCTACGAATGCGAATCACCATATCGTCGGTAAAGCCCATTAAGGCTGTGGTGACGGCGACTTCGATATGGCCTCGACTTTTATCTTCGCCCAGCAAGCGCCACCGCTTGTTGGCGATCACCGCCTTGGCCGCGCGCCAAACATCGGCCTTGTGCGCCGACAAATGCAGGGGCACCACGTGTGGATAGCCCAAACGCTGCTGCTCGGCTAGGCCCTGCCCCCCGTGCTCGAGACTGTTCTCTCCTGGCCCTCTCTCGGCCTGAGCGAAAACAAAAGCCGGGGGCTGGGCCAAGTCCGTACTGATATCATGGATTGCTGGAACCTGAAAACCGGCCAAGCCGACCTGATTAACGACCACCGCCAGCGGCGACAGACACAGCAACAAATACAAGGGCAGCTTTGCCAAGGGCTGTTGTCTGGCCAGGCGCCGCGCCATCAGCGCCCCAGACGTCAGCACCAACAATGCACAGGCCACCAAACCTAAGCCGTAGCTGGTAAAACTAAGGCCAAAGGGCAGTAAGCCAAAACGAACACTCAGCGCCCCAGCGACCACCAAAAATAGGCTCAATAGGCTGGCAACAGCAATCATGGTTTTTGCTCGCCCTAGCTCGCGTCGGACTCGGGTTCAAACTTCAAGGACAGGGAATTCACACAGTAGCGCAACCCCGTTGGCTTGGGGCCGTCGGCAAACACATGGCCGAGATGGCTGCCACAGTGAGAGCACATAATTTCGGTGCGCTCCATACCCCGGGTGCTATCGGTCTCGGTGGCAATACTGTGTTGGTCGGCCACGGCAAAAAAGCTCGGCCAACCGCTGCCGGAATCGTACTTGGCATCGGCCTCAAATAAGGTGTTTTCACAACAGGCACAAGTATAGTTACCGGGCGATGTCTCGGTGTAATACTCGCCGGTGAAGGGCCTCTCCGTGCCTTTTTCGCGACAAATCTCAAATTGCTCGGCCGTCAGCTTTTCACGCCAGAAGGCCTCATCTTTTTGTTTCCAGTCAGTCATGATCTCTTTTACTCTCAGTTTATTAAAGTCAGCGCCCCGCTAAGCGCCTGCAAGCGCAGACAATACGCTACAATTCACTCCCCTAAAAACATTTCCACCTTAACGACACTTTAAAATAGCGCGCGGGAAGCAACTAGCCATGAGGCATTTTCAAAAGTCTACCAAATTAGACAGCGTTTGTTACGACATTCGCGGCCCCGTTCTCGACCAAGCCCACCGGCTTGAGGAAGAGGGCCACCGTATTCTGAAGCTGAATATTGGCAACCCCGCGCCCTTTGGCTTTGAAGCCCCCGACGAAATCATTCAGGATGTCATTCTCAATCTGGTCGAAGCCCAGGGTTACAGTCACGCCAAGGGTATTTTTAGCGCCCGCAAGGCCGTCATGCAACGCTGCCAAATCCAGGGCATTGCCGACGTCGAGATTGACGATATCATCCTCGGCAACGGTGTCAGCGAACTTATCGTGATGGCCATGCAGGCCCTGCTTAACGACGGTGATGAAGTCCTCATCCCCTCCCCCGACTATCCCCTGTGGACCGCCGCCGCTACTCTGGCCGGCGGCAAGGCCGTGCACTATCGCTGCGATGAGTCCGCCGACTGGCAGCCCGACCTCGAGGACATGGCCAGTAAAATCACCCCGAACACCAAGGGTATTGTGGTCATCAATCCCAACAACCCCACCGGGGCGGTGTACAGTAAAGAGGTTCTCGAAAGCATCATCGAGCTGGCCCGGGTCCACGACCTGGTGGTGTTTGCCGATGAAATTTATGACCGCATTCTCTACGACGGCGCCGTGCACCACCCAATGGCCAGCCTCGCCGACGACGTTCTCTTTATTACCTTTAACGGCCTGTCGAAAAATTACCGCCTCGCCGGTTTTCGCTCCGGTTGGCTGATCGCCAGTGGCGCCAAGCACCGCGCCCGCAACTATATTCAGGGTATGGAGATGCTCGCCTCTATGCGCCTCTGTGCCAATGTGCCGGCCATGTACGCCATCCAAACCTCTCTCGGCGGTCGCCAAACTATCGACGACCTAGTGCGAGAAGGCGGCCGCTTCTACGAGCAGCGCAATCTCGCCTGGGAAAAACTCACCGCCATACCCGGCGTTAGCTGTGTCAAACCCAAAGGCTCCCTCTACCTCTTTCCCAAGCTCGACCCAAAGGTGTACCCGATTATCGACGATGAGCAATTCATCCTCGACCTCCTGCTCCAGGAAAAAATGTTGTTGGTGCAGGGCAGCGCCTTTAACTGGAACGACACCCAGCATTTCCGCATGGTCTTTTTGCCCCGCGAACATGAACTCAATGACGCCGTCTCGCGCCTAGAACACTTTCTGAGGCGCTTGCGCGAGGCTGGTTAGTCGACCCGCAATGTCGAGCTCACTGCGAAGAATGGACTGAGAGGGGCTGAGAGGACAGCCACTGTCAAAAAGGCAGGCCACACAGTCCGCCCTCGTGACAAGGCGAGTGCCTGTCCTTTTAAACTGCCGCCCCTGTAAGCGGTACTTTAAGCGATGGTCTCTTTACACCGACAGCTGGTAGGACTTATCCCCCACCTGTGTCAAGAATTGAGGGTTTGCGGGATCGACTTCTATTTTATTTGCCAGGGTGGCGATATGAACGCTGACGGCGCGGGTTTCGGTATTCAGATAGCGTGGATAACCCCATACCTGATTCAGTAACTCCTCGGCTTCAACGGTCTTGCCCCTGTGTTCGTAGAGATATTCCAGCACGCGCATTTCTCGCGACGTGAAGGCAAGTTTGCCCTGGGCCGATTGCCCCGACAAACCGACGCTATCAATTTCAAGACTGTCACCGAGTTTAATCGGCTCTGTGCGCGGGGTTTTATCCTGCAGCCTGGAACGGCGCAATAGGGCTTTGGCACGCTGCACTAAATCGGTATAGGCAAAGGGCACCGAGGTAAAGTCATCGGCACCCATGGTCATCTCAGCAATTAATTTATCATCGTCAGAATCGGCGGTGAGCATAAACACCACCTGCTGGGGATGGCTTGCACGCAATTCGCTACAAAACTCAAAAGCCCCGGCCTCATCCTCTCGGGTATCGAGCAGGAGTAGATCAAACTCTCCGCTGTAAGCTTGGTCGTGGCCGCTGGCACCATTTTCCACCGCCTCAACATCGAAGTGATGGTGCTCGAAGACGGCAACCAGGCCCTGTCGGACGCTATCTTCGTGTTCAATAATAAGGACTTTAAAGCGATCTTCCATAATTCCTACACTCTCTTTATTATTTTTTGACTGTTTATTTTTTGAGAAGAGGCCGAGGCTTGAAGGCTAATTCGGGCTCGGCAAGGGATACTGTAGCACCGTGCAAATATCTGCCAGCTGGGCAATCACCCACTGGGGGTTGATAGCACCCCAGTCATTTATAGTATAACCGCCATCTTTCTTAGCACCGATAAATTCGCAGCGGATGGCCAATTCTTCCAAGGCCACAATGGTGTCCTGAGCCGTGCGCCGTGGCATACCCGACAGCTGGGTAATTTTCGGCACGGTATTAACACCGATACTAATTAGATGCGCGACGTAGAGGCGCCGGTAAAAACTGCTTTTGGTTTTACTGTGGGTCTGCATGCAATATAGAGAAACCGTTGCTTATCAATAAAAAAAACCCGGGGCAAATACTCTTGCCTCCGGGTTTTATGGGGGTGCTTGCGCGCCTAAAACAAGGGGCGAAATTAAAGCGCCGCGTCCACCAGAGCGTTAAGCGTGGCACTGGGGCGCATTAGCTTTTCAACCTTGGCGAGGTCGGGCTGGAAATAGCCACCCATATCAACCGGTTTGCCCTGACAGGCATTCAGCTCATCGATAATCTTTTGCTCATTCGCCGCTAGACCCTCTGCTAACGCGAAAAACTTATCTGCAAGCTCGGCATCTTCCGTTTGCGCCGCCACGGCCTGAGCCCAATACATCGCCAGGTAGAAGTGGCTGCCGCGATTATCGAGTTCTCTAACCTTGCGCGAGGGCGACTTGCCATTGGCCAGGAACTCACCGGTGGCTTGGTCGATGGTCTTCGCCAGCACGGCGGCTTTCTGATTGCCGGTTTTGACGGCGAGATCTTCAAGGGAAACACCAATCGCCAAAAACTCACCGAGGGAGTCCCAGCGCAGGTGATCTTCCTCTTCAAACTGCTGTACGTGCTTGGGTGCCGAACCACCCGCTCCCGTTTCAAACAGGCCGCCACCGGCCATCAGTGGTACCACCGAGAGCATTTTGGCACTGGTGCCCAGCTCAAGAATGGGGAATAAGTCGGTCAGGTAGTCGCGCAGCACATTACCGGTTACGGAGATGGTGTCCTTGCCCAGCTTCATGCGCTCCATGGTGTAGCGAATGGCGCGGTCGGGTGGCAGGATGGAAATACGCAGACCTTCGGTATCGTGGTCCTGCAGATACTTCTCGACCTTTTCAATCATTTGCCGGTCGTGACCACGGTGCTCATCGAGCCAGAAAATAGCCGGCATACCACTGGCACGAGCGCGAGTCACCGCCAGTTTCACCCAATCTTGAATCGGCGCGTCTTTGGCCTGGAACATGCGCCAGACATCATCGGCCTCAACATTTTCATGCTCGAGCCACACCTTGCCATTGCTATCGACCACACGCATGGTGCCGTCGGCTGGCAGGGTAAAGGTTTTATCGTGGGAGCCGTATTCTTCAGCTTTTTGCGCCATTAAACCGACATTCGGCACGGTGCCCATGGTAGTGGGGTCGAAGGCATCGTGGTGCTTACAAAAGTTGATAACCTCCTGATAGATGGTGGCATAGCAGCTATCGGGAATCACCGCCTTGGTATCTTCAAGCTTGCCGTGGGAGTCCCACATCTTGCCGCTGTCGCGAATCATCGCCGGCATGGAGGCGTCGACAATAATGTCGCTGGGTACGTGGAGGTTGGTAATGCCTTTATCGGAATTCACCATCGCCAGCAAAGGTCGGGTCTCGTAGCACTGGCGTAAATCGGCTTCAATTTCGGAGCGCTTGGAGTAGGACAGGTTATCGATCTTACGTAGAGCCGCACCGAGGCCATCATTCGGGTTTACACCCAGCTCCTTTAGTGTTTCGCCGTGCTTATCCCAAGCCTCTTTAAAGTAAACAGTAACCGCGTGGCCGAAGACGATGGGGTCGGAGACCTTCATCATGGTGGCTTTTAAATGCAGGGAGAACAGCAGGTTCGCCTTGCGAGCGCCCTCCATCTCCTCGTCGAGAAATTTGCGCAGGGCCTTAGTGCTCATAAACTGGGCGCTAATCACTTCGCCAGCCTGTACTGCCACTTCTTTCAATACCCTGACCGCGCCGCTCTTTTCATGCAGCTCAATTTTCAGCGTAGTGGCCTGCTCCATGGTGCAGGAAATATCACTGTGGTAGAAATCTCCGCTGCGCATATGTGCGACGTGGGTGCGCGAAGACTGGCTCCACTTACCCATGCGGTGGGGGTTATTGCGGGCAAACTCTTTAACGGCACCCGGGGCGCGTCGGTCGGAATTACCTTCACGTAACACGGGGTTAACCGCACTGCCCAGTACACCGGCATAACCCGACTGAATAGCCGCTTGCTCATCATTTTCTGGGCTTTCGGGATAATCGGGAATGTCGTAACCCTTACCCTGCAGCTCGGCAATGGCCGCCTGCAACTGGGGAATAGAGGCACTAATGTTCGGCAACTTAATAATATTGGCCGTCGGGTCCTGTGTCAGCTCACCGAGGGCTTGCAAGGCATCGGGCACTTGCTGGTCGGCACTGAGCCTATCGGGGAAGGTCGCGAGGATTCGCGCCGCCAGTGAAATATCACTGGTTTCAACATCGATACCGGCAGCGCTGGTAAAGGCAGTGACGATGGGGAGCAAGGAGTGAGTCGCCAGCGCTGGCGCCTCATCGGTAATGGTGTAAATAATTTTCGAATTTGTTGTGGTCATGCTACCCCCAAATTTATTGTTTTACCGAGTATGCGCCAACTCAAGGCCGACAGATACTCACTAGACTGTGAATTTTGCGCTGCACATAGTACATAAAGACGGAACAAATTTATAGGTTGTAAAAAAACAACAAGCTATATTAGGCCCCTATTTGAAGGTGCTACCCAAGACAGGTGTTAAATCGAGGGATCGGGGCCGTTATTCTCACCCTCTATTTACACCAAGCCTGTAGCCAAGCTACGTAAATCTTGCACCGCAATAAAACGCTACTTGTCGCGAACTTTCACCATTACCCCGCTATCTCCATTAAAACAAGCTGTAAAAAGTACCATGTGCAAGCACAACGGCAGGGCTGTATACATCACTTTTTGTGTGCTAAATTCCGCCTGCTCAACTGCACATGACTTGCCATGCAAGCGACGGCTGTGCCGCCATACCAAGCAGGCACAGCAGAGCAAACGTGACTGCTACAGTCACACCTTACATTCAAACGGTATTAACTCAGGGGTTTCAACGATGAAAGCTAAAGCTGTGGTGCTTACCGCACCAAACGAATATTCGGTTCGAGAGATTGAACTCGACACACCAAAGGCTGATGAAGTTCGCATTCGCATGGTCGCCACTGGCTTGTGCCAGTCGGACATGTCCGTTATCAATGGCAAGCTGCCCATGCCCATGCCCATGGTACTGGGTCACGAAGGCGCAGGTGTTATTGAAGAAGTTGGCGATAGCGTTACCAACGTTAAAGTCGGCGACCACGTCATCACCTCCTTCATCCCGATGTGTGGCGAGTGCTACTTCTGCCTCCACCAAGAGCCCTGGTTGTGTACTGCTGTTGATATTTTCAGCGGCATGCAGCCCGACGGCACTAGCCGTGTAAAACTTGATGGCGAATACATCGGCGCCTTCGCAGCGCTGGGCAACATGGCCGAGCAAGTGGTTTGCCCATCGATGTGCGTAGTGGCCATCGATAAGAAATACGACCTCAAAGCAGCAGCCCTGGTTGGCTGTGGCGTAATGACCGGTGCCGGTGCCGCACTGAATACCGCCAAGGTACAACCTGGTAGCAGTGCCGCTATCTTTGGTTGCGGCGGTGTTGGCCTCTCGGCTCTGCAGGGTGCCAAAATTGCCGGTGCTAACCCACTGATCGCCGTTGACCTGAGCGACGAAAAGCTGGCCGTGGCCCGTGAATTCGGTGCTACTCACACAGTGAATGCCAGCACCGACCCGGTTGCTCAAATCATGGAAATCACCAATGACATTGGTGTTGACTATGCCTTTGAAGTTATCGGCTTCCCCGCTGTTGCCGCACAAGCCTACGCATCAACACGTCGCGGCGGCACCACCTGCATGGTTGGCGCTGGTAGCCCCCAGGACGAGTACAAGTTTAGCGCCCTGGAAATGCCCCTATCTTCCAAGAAAGTCTGTGGTTGCATCTATGGCAGTACCAACGCCAAGGTCGATTTCGCCAAGCTCTTAGCTTTCTACGAAACCGGACAGCTCGACCTCGACCGTATGTGCTCACGCACTTACACCATCGACGAAGTGGAGGAAGGTTTTGACGACCTAGTTGCCGGCAAGAATATTCGCGGCATCATCCTCTACTAAGCGCTTATTAATATCTAAGCGACTCGGTAATAAAAAAGGCTGCAATTGCAGCCTTTTTTATTAGCTTTTTAGAAGCAATACAGGCCAAGATTGAACTGACCAGCCACTCATAGAGCAGAAATGGTAAGGACATCCACTCTAAGATAACTCGTAAGGACATTCGGGGTTAAGTCCCAGCAATAGACTATTACCGTCACTGGCATCGGCCTGCGAAAAACAGCCAAAGATAAGCACCAGACAAAAGAGAAGTGTCTTACTCAATAATTTTCCCTGCTCCATAAGCTTTCCATCCTGAGGGAGCAACTGACGACATTGGCCTGTATTTTCATTCACGCCACCACTTCCAAGCGCGTCCATTCACACTGAGAAAATCTCCACCTGATACTGTCACCACGACGCACCGCGATTCAAGGCATTGGTTGCGGGATAGCAGAGAAGCTCAAAGCCCCACCACTGCAATAACCAGCTCCATGGAAGCCAGCCGGCATGTATCGCAATTAACAAGCAGTCATTGAGCAAGCGTAGGTAAGGGGTAGCAAAGGCGTGAAATACCAACAGGGCTCGTGTATCTTCATCCTCTATGAATAACGGCACAGGCAAAGCACTGACGTGGCCCGGCGAGCGACACCTTGTCGCGAAGAGCTTACAAGTTAGATGTCAGTAAAAATATTGCGTGATGTACCAAAAATAACAACCAAGCCGAAACCCATCTAAGTAAAGATTCGTCGGCAGCTCTAAGTATCCAGCGGGGATGAATAATGGATCCAACAGCAATTACGGGCATCATTATTGGCGCCATTTCACTGACCTACGCCATATATACCAACCGGGAAGCACGGCAGTTAAAGGCCCACCAGATTGACAACCTGCGCAGCTCCGTCAAGGACTGCATTGTTGTCATGAATCAGACCTACCGCCTGATGAACCAACCCGAGAAATTTGAAATTGAAAACCAACAGGCCCTAAAAAGAATCAGCCTAACCCACAGTAACTCCACCACTATTATTAGAGCCCTGTTTCGAGACCTATCGAAAATAGACTTGCCCTACGACAACGAAAAATTGCATGGCTACGTGCAAGCCGGGCTGATCACCAGCAACTGGGTCTGGGAGCAAGCCCTAACATACGCCGCAAACCCCAAGGCCTTCGAGAAACCACAGCTGCCCGATGATAGCCCCGACTGGTTTGACGAGTAGCACTTAATGCCAGGGAGCCTCTGAACAAGTCATGAACTCGTATCGGACGGCTAAAATTTTCAGCGTCTTCGTTGTAAAGCTTCCCAATAGCTAGCTATTACGTGCGCTTTTCGCCTCGCCTAAAGCGCCTACTGTTGGTGAATCTAAATATTTTATCTCGCCATCTACTTCGTCCAGACTTATTCAGAGCCTCCTTAGCTCTCCCGCCGGTAAGCCTCTCGCCTTAAGTCCTATACCCAGCAGCCCTCATCCATCCATGTCTACTGGGTCGACTAGCTTGCCATCGCAGATGATGATAAGTAAGCCTGCAAACCCTGAGCTGCAATTGCCATGGGCAGTGTTTTGAGGCTGGAATGTACATCTACTTACTCACTGCCCCATATTTTAGCGACAGCGCGATCAGTGCCAAGTGAGCCTACGGCTAAGCAGGTGATGCCGACGCAAAAGAATATGAGGCTAGGGAATACGGCACCCATACGCGAAAAAAGTACACCCGCTGCAATGATTGCGCTGGCAAGACAGAGAAAAAGACAACCGGCAACAATTAATACCACTCTGTGGGATTTTTTATAGCCGTATGTACCTTCTCCAGCCTCGAAATAACGCAGTAGTGGCGAGAACAGCTTTCTTAAAATGGATTTCATAGGGATTTTCTTTTGAATAAATTTAAGCTAGCGATTGATAGATTGCTGGTACTTTAGCCCAACCAAGAGGTAGCACGGCTTGTGTTACACCCCTGCATCTATGGGGAAATCCATATCAGAGCCGTCGTCCAAAGTGCCACGCACGCCTACCAAGAACAGCCTTCACAATATACTGTAAATCAGCCCCCTGCGGGTGCAGCCATAGCACCAGGGTAGCTGGGTCGTGACAGGCTCACATACAAACTTGAGCAAGCACTCAAAGCACTTCACCCAGTATGACAGCGAACTAACGCTAGATTAACGACTTTTATTCGGGCATTTCGTGTTTTTAGCCACGGTGAGTAGCGTGCCATCGGCATAGGAACAGTAGCGATTAGCGCCCTGTATTTTCTGGGCACTTAAGGGGCCAATAACCGGCCCGCCCTTCCTCTCAATATTCACACTAGGGGGACTCCCATTTTTTGTTGGCAGCGGATTCCTCCTGGGGCAAAGATCGGTATGGGCAACCGTCATTATTCCACCATCACTATAGGCACAAAACCGGCTCAAACCTTTGACCTTTTCAGACGTCAGTATTCCCGCAGGCTCAGCAGTCAGGCCAACAGCAAGTAGGCAAAGAGTTAGCAGTAAGATTGCGCGGGTAACTCGCCTCATAAGAACCTCTATCATTCATCAATCTCACGGGCCTTAGGGGCCTTAGGGTCAGGGGCCTTAGGGCCAGGGGCCTTAGGGTCAGGTCTTGCTTTTTGCCCCACTCACAATGCGACTCACGCGCGAATAGTGCAAACCGTAATGTTTACCTATTGCCTTCATACTATAACCGCCGCTGGCATAAGCCCTGGCAATTCCGTCATTTCTGTTCTCACCCATTGATTCATAATACTCCAGGGTTTTAGGCACACTTCGGCGCTGCCTTGAAGGTATTTCTGATAGCTCCTTTTCACCGTCTATCAAAGCTTGCATCTTGTCTACAAAATTTTCATCACCCAGATAAATCTGGTTTTTCAATTGCGCCCAGACTGATGCTTGCCCTTTACCTTCTTTTATAAATTGCTTGTACGCTTCAATCGAAGACGCTTTCTGCCTGCCAAAGGCGGCCAACAGCCAGTCCACATGCAAGTAGTTCGGCCTTACTGCCTGGCCAACGGTCGCACGATAACTGCTCCATGGCCACGCATTAGCGCTACGCACCATGCCCGCCCGCACTGGATTGAGGACGATATAACGGGCTAATTCCAGTAAATAGCTATTTTTGTCAACCAAAATCGCTTTGTAGCGGCCCTGGAAAACATGTCCTGTTCGAGAATGTGCGCGATTAAAGTTTTGTGTGTATACACCGTTTAGCTGACGCATGCCTTTGGACAGGTTTGCATCCGGCGTCTCTACCAGCAAATGATAGTGGTTCGACATCAAGCAGTAGGCATGACAATGCCAGTT
>MAAC01011812.1_pt1 | contig 38811 bp, 25 predicted proteins | sample 1115981 | NCBI WGS metagenome assembly MAAC01 (sample SAMN04961126, study PRJNA320927) | seawater metagenome | isolation source: sample BD02T64 sea water enriched with oil for 64 days | place: USA:Gulf of Mexico | collected 2013-07-27 | reverse complement strand
CACGCTATGTTATACAAACTACTTTTTTTAATACAACTCTCCTTATTCTGTGCATTAATACAATGCAAAGAATTACCGTTACAACATGCCGTTAATGCTATTCAGAACTATCAAGTTAGTGACTATTGGATCAGTGAAAAACTTGATGGTATGCGTGGTTTTTGGGACGGAAAACAACTTTATTCCCGCCAAGGAAATCAAATCAATGCGCCTAAATGGTTTACCCAAGGTTGGCCAGTGACTCCTTTAGACGGAGAGCTTTGGAGTAAGCGTGATGACTTTCAACAGATAATTTCTTGTATTAAACGAAAAACCATAAAACCTCATTGTTGGAAAAATTTAACGTTAATGGTTTTTGACCTACCAAAAAATATGGGTAATTTTTCTGAGCGTATAATGGCCATGAATGAACTTCTATCCACCGTCTCATCGCCTTATTTAAAACCTGTTCGGCAACAACGGGTTAATACCCAAGATTCTCTCTATAAATGGTTAGATAAAGTAGTTAAAGCAAAGGGAGAAGGACTAATGCTTCACCACCAAGACTCCTTTTACAAGTCAGGTCGCAATAAGTCATTAATGAAACTAAAAAAATATGCTGACGCTGAAGCAATTGTCATCAAACACATCACTGGGAAAGGGAAATATAAAACCATGCTTGGTTCAATACTGGTTGTAACTGACTCTGGTATACAGTTCAAAATTGGTAGCGGTTTTAGTGATCAACAGCGTAAACATCCGCCACCAATTGGCAGCACTATTACTTATAAGTTTATTGGTAAAACTCAGCGAGGTGTGCCAAGATTCGCTAGTTTTATACGCATTAGAAAATAGGAAGCTTAATGGAATTTCATTTGTGGTTATCGTTAGCATTGATTTGTGTGATGGGAGCATTATCTCCAGGGCCAAGCCTTGCCGTTGTTGTTAAAAATACTTTATTTGGCGGCTCTAAACAAGGTTATGCCACCGCAATCAGCCACGGTGCCGGTGTAGCCTTATATGCTGCATTAACAGCATTAGGTATAGGTGTTGTTATTGTGCAATCACCTATTTTATTCAGCTTTATTCAATATGCTGGTGCAGCGTTTTTGGTTTATCTTGGTATCAAAGCTTTAATGAGTAAGAAGCAGAGTATCGCTTTAGATGAATCTGAAGATCAAATAAATAAACAATCAATTAATGGTTGGCGTGACGGCTTTTTAATTGCTTTTTTGAACCCTAAACTGGCAATATTTTTCTTAGCGTTATTCAGCCAATTTGTTGATGCAAATGCCAGTACCGAGCAAAAGGTCATTATGGTTTCAACCGTGGGTATCATCGATATGCTTTGGTATATTATTGTCGCCTTTATGTTTTCACGAGGCCCAATATTAGAGAAACTCAAAGCCAACAGTCATATCATCGACAAAATTACCGGCAGCTTTCTCATCTTATTGGCGGCACGTGTCATCATTAATTAATCATGAGCAAGACCAAGCAACCTGAATCAGTCAGCTTGCTTGGTTAAGTTAAGGTAAATATTTAAAACGTAAAACCTTCAATCCCTTGCCCTGTTCTGCCTCAACAAAAACTTCTGGATTGGCTATTTTTTCCTGAAAAACACACGCAGGACATTCCCTTTCAACTTCAGCTAATAAAAAGTCTTCATCTAAATCAGGGGAGTTTAAACACAATAAGACATCCGAGCCGCTTGCCATAAACAGTGGTAATCGTTTGATGATTTTTTTATAGTCACGTTGAATATCAACGCTGCCTTTTTGAAAAGATGGTGGATCACAGACTAAAATATCGTAAGGGCCATACTTTTTCAGTCGACCATAAGATTTAAAGATATCGACACCTTCAAATTTTACCTTATTTAAGTCTTGCTGATTAAGTTTATGGTTATCACGCCCTTTAGATAGCGCAGCCTTTGCCATATCAATATTCACCACTTGTGTAGCACCACCGGCAATAGCAGCAATAGAAAACGCACAAGTATAAGCAAATAGATTTAAGACTTTTTTATTTTCGGCATGTTCATGCAGCCACTTTCGACCATTGGCAATATCAAGAAATAAACCAAGGTTTTGTGACTTACCTAATTGAATATGAAAATTTAATCCATGTTCTTCAACAATAGTATGCTCAATAGCTTCACCCCATAGCACTTCAATGGGAGCATATTTTTGATAACGATGTTGAACTTGAATAGACCGGCTGTCAGTTAACAAATCTTTTAAAGGCGCAATTAAATTATCCAACCATTGTTGCTCAACAGCCTGATAAAGCGTAATTAACACCACAGGTGCTAACCAATCAACATTCACATGTGATAGTTGCGGATAAGCATGGCCTCTGCCATGAAAAAGTCGTTGGCACTGCGTTATGTCTGCAGCCGTTAAATGGTGTTTTATTTGTTCAATCATAGCGTGTCTTTCGAAAACCTTTTTCCAGAATATAAGAAGGCCGCATAATAACTAATTATGCGGCCTTCTTAAGAGTTGTTAATATACCGCTTAGAAACCAAATAAGCTTACAGCAAAGAATTTAGTCGCTACGGTATTAATAAAAATGAAAAAGACGATCACAGGTACAAAAGTACCCAGTGAGAAGTTAACATATTTCTCTACCCAACTACCTTTATAGCCATCACTACCAACGGATAACTCTTCACTTAATTGCTGTTTCTTCCAACGGTAGCTAACAAAAATACACAGCAAAAAGCCATTCAATGGCAGGATAGTATCGTAAAAAACATCGTAGATAACATCAAAGAATGAACGCACCCCACCCGCATAGTGAGTAAACTCAGTAAAGAACTCCACCATACCAAATGAAAGTGTTGCAAAAATAGTTAATACACCTGCAGTCATCATCAAGATTTTCAATGCTTTTTTACGAGTATTACAACGTTCAAAAACTAAATAAGAAACCGGTACTTCCATTATTGACACTAAAGAGGTTATCGCTGCAAAAAATACCAGAATAAAGAAAAAGGTCGCGATGATGCTAGCTCCCACATAACCTAAGGTGCCTTGCAAAGCTAAAAATATTTTCGGTAAGAAAGTAAAGATAAGCGATACACCACTGTCACTTAGTTCTGCAGGATTAATATCAGGATTAAATGAAAACACCGCCGGCAAAATCATTAAACCAGCAGTAAACGCTACCGCGGTATCTGTAATCGCAACCAGTTTAGCCGAATTAGCGATATTGGTCTGATTATTAATATAAGAACCATAAGTAATTAAAATACCCATACCTAATGACAAGGAGAAAAACGCTTGTGATAACGCGCCGTTAACCACGCTAGGCGTTAATTTAGCAATATCAGGAATAAGAAAGAACTTAACCCCTGCCATCGCGTTGTCTAAAGTTAAAACAAAAATAACCATTAAAACGAGCATCACTAATAAAGCAGGCATTAATACTTTTGCCGCTTTTTCGATACCGTCTTTAACACCGGCAACCAAGATAAAATTCACTATAGTGGTAACAACTGCCATGGCGAGAAATAAATATGGGCTCGTAATAAAGTCACCAAAGCCATCTGTGGCTAAATAATCTAAGTTACCGGTCGCAATCATTACAATGTAGCCAAATAACCACACTGTTAACACCATATAAAATACTGCAATCATAAAAGGTGTTAATACACCAAGAAAGCCAGCAGCACCCCAAAATTTATTACCACCACTTAACGTTTTATAGGCGCCGACAGGTTCTTTTTGTGTTTTACGGCCAACGGCCATTTCAGCAATCATCACCGGTAGGCAGATGAAAAATACAAACAATGCGTAGATTAATAAAAATGCACCACCGCCATTTTTTGCGGCATTGACAGGAAAGCCAACGAGATTACCGATACCAACAGCCGATCCTGCTGCGGCTAAAATAAACCCTATTTTGGAGCTAAAATGTTCTCTATTTGCGGTCATGAAGGCCTTCTTATAATACTTTGTATTTTATTTGGACTATTTATTAAACAAATTAATAACAGTCCTTTTTTTTTGATGCCCGATGCTACCAAGGATTTAAAGCAATGTCTCCTTTAAATCTTTACCTTTACGTAAACGTAGCGTACAAAAATCCATCCACTAACTTTAGAGAAAAAATAAAAACTTTGTTAAACCAATAAATTAACTTAAATTCATTCTCTTATTTGGTGAATAATTTTGCATTCATGATCTGCAGGATATTCTCAGCCTCATGACTTGCAAATTCCGCCGCCTCATTTAGATCTTCAGTGGAAATCGCTAAACTCTGACATAATGATTCATCAACAGTATCATCATAATTAAACAAATCAGGATGTGAGTCGACGAGTGCTAATCTTGAGGCAAGGTATAATACTTTAACGTCTTTGTTTATTTGAATGGTATGTGCTTCATTATAATGTCGGATCGGTAAAATGATTTTTTCAGGAATTTGCCAAATTTTTAATAACTCTGCTGAAATATCAGTATAGGTATAACCTAAATGTTCTTTCTGAACTTGCCAGGGCAAATTTTCTGGGGAATACTTTTCACATTGGCCAGCTATCTCAGGGCTAATTTTAGCCACTAACAATTCACCAAAGTTTTGTAATAGTCCGGCAACAAATAACCGTTCTATATCTCGAATACCTGACTTAATTGCTAAATTTTTTGTCGCCAAACCACAAAAAACACTCATTCGCCAAAAACGTTTAAGATCAATAGCTTGATTAGAAAAGTGCTTAAAGGCTGTTGCGGCAACATCCACCAGCATCATATTATAAATCGCCTGTGTACCTATGATGGTGATCGCCCTAGAAATGGTACTGATTTCACCAGGAAAGCTATATATCGCGCTATTGGCAATTTGCAGTAATCGTGAGGTCATTGAAGGGTCGATACTAATCACATTAGCAAAGTCCTCAATGGTAGAACTTTCATCTTCCATTAACGATTTTATTTTAAAGCAAGCATCAGGAAGGGCAAAAGAGCCATTTGCTTGAATCGCATATTCATGAGCATTCATATAGAGAGTATCCAAGTCATTATATTATTCGAGTGTAGCTTGTTGTTATACCTCTGAAAACAAAAATGCGCGATATTTTCATATCGCGCCTATCTTTAGGACCAATTAACCATCGCCGTTCCTAGCCATCCATGGCTCCACGGCATACCGTTCATCCTGAACATAAAATTTACTGGGCAAAAATTTTGCCAAAGAAGTCACCTTCATTCCATGTTGGACGGTTTTCACCGTTCGCGATTTCTAAACCAATCATCATATTTACTTCAGCAAAGCTTGCTGCTGCATCCCAACGAATCGGTAAATCGATTTGGTCACTGTGTTGATGGTAATGATTTTTCAAGAAGTCACCAAACATTTTACCACCATCAATTTCAGGGTCTTTAGATTTAAAGCCTGTCATTAGAAATACCGACGGAATACCCGCTTTTACAAAATTGTAATGATCGCTACGAGTGAATAATGCTTGTTCTGGCATAGGGTCAGGACTTAAGCTGATATCAATTTTCTTTGCCGCAGATTCAACAATTCCACCTAAGCTCGAATGTGTTGAACCAAAGGCTATAACATCGGCAAATGGGTATAAGATAAGTGGCATATCTAAGTTCACGTTTGCCACCATTTGCATCGAAGGTACCGTTGGGTTATTGGCGAAGTAACTAGAGCCTAATAAACCTTTTTCTTCACCTGTTACCACAACAAATAAAATAGAGCGTTTTGGCGCTTCAGGTTGAGATGCTAACAAACGAGCCGTTTCTAATAAAATAGCAACACCTGAAGCATTATCTAGTGCACCATTATTAATTCTATCAACAACTTCACCTTCTTCATGTTCGTCATCATGTTTGCTAACACCGATATGATCTAAATGTGCACTGAATACTACATACTCATTTTTTAACGTCGGATCACTACCTTCCAATGTCGCCACTAAATTTGGGCTGGTGATTTCTTCATGACGAGACTTATTAGCTAACGTCACCTTCGTATTTAAAGCAAAACCTTTAATCGCTTTGTTATCACTATCATCAGCAAAAACATCAGCTAAGCTACGCTCAGAACCATGAAATAATGCTGCAGCATGTTCATGATGAACATAAGCACCACCTTTAATTTCTGGGTATTTACCAAAAGGCTGTCCGTCTTTATCAACCCAGCTTAGTCGTGGGGTACCGGCATATTTTGCAGACACAGAAAAAGCTCTTACCTTATCTCGTTTAGGAGTATGAACGGTAACAAAACCTACTGCGCCTCGCTCTGCTGCATGGCGAATTTTTTCACGACCTGAACCTATATGAGCACCTTCTTCTGAAGGTAAATCATCAGGTCGTCCCGTTAATACAACAACTATCTTTCCTGTTACATCAAGACCTTGGTAATCATCGTAATTAAACTCAGGTGAAACAACACCATAACCAACAAAGATGGTTTCTGCTTCTACCATAGAGTCAGTTTCAATAGATGAACCTGACATAATAAATTCGTCTTTAAATTTTAGCTCAACCGTACCTTCTTCATTTTCAATGCTCATTTGAGCACTGTTATCTTCTAAGAAGGCTCGACGAAATGTCACTAATTGTTCATAAGTTCCATGCTCACCTTGTGGTGATAAACCAAGCTGTTTAAAATTTGATTTAACGTAATTTGCGGCAATTTGATAACCTTCACTACCTGTATCTCGACCTTTCAAGGTGTCATCTGCTAAGAACTCGACATGAGCTTTAATGCGTTCAGCATTTACCTGTTCAGCTTGGGCAGCAACAACGCTTTCGCTATTTGTCTCTTGTTGACCACAGCCGGTCAACACAGCAAGTGAAAATAAACTTGCCGAAGTAATTAATTTAAGTTTCATGGAAATCTCTTTAGCTATTATTAAAATATTTTTTATTCTCTATTTATACTAGCCACTATATAGATGCACTTTCAGAATAGCCAGTAAACCTATCGTGGATAAATAGCCACTAATCGCTTTTCCCTTTATACCCATCAGGAAAACTATTTGAATTGCTTCACTTGCTCTTCAAGCAAACTTGACTGCTCAGAAAGCTCGTTCATTTCAAAACTAATATTATCTAAATGACTAACGGTATTGGTACAGACCATCGCTAAATCTGAGCCAATCTCCTGAACTTGATTACTTTTTCCAATTTGTAGTTGGGAAGATACCGAAATACTACTTGTGGCGAGGTTAATATTTTCGAAATCATGGCCAAGGGTATCGATTGCCGATTTTGTTGTTTGAATGTATTCCTCTACATGAGCACTGACTTCAGATAAATTTTCAAACCTTGAAACCAATACATTAGTTTGTTGATGATTTTTATCTAATCGAGTAGAAATATCAACCGCTGTACTTTGTGTTTGCGCCGCTAAATTTCTAACTTCATCGGCCACTACAGCAAAACCTCGACCCGACTCCCCTGCACGAGCTGCTTCAATTGCGGCGTTAAGTGCCAGTAAGTTGGTTTGATCGGCAATTTTTTTAATATTATTAATCAAACCTAACATCTGTTGACTCGATGCATTGATAGCATGAACTTCACCCGTGACACTCAACATATCAGTTTTCAAATTTTGCGTATAACTATGTGACTGATCTATATTATTGACCCCGATAGAAGCTTGATTTTGGGCATGGAGAATTGCATCCGTCACCGCTAAAGTTTCACTGGCAATACTGTCGCTCATTTTATGAGAGTCTTTTGCTGCTTCTAAAGTTGCATTAGAGAAATTAAAACTACTTTCTGCATCGTTCCTCAATTCATACAACTTTTCCTGCACCAATTGTTGTTTATCAACTACCGTTTTCGAAATCATTAATATATCTCTAAACATCACGTCGAGTTTGTCTAGCACTTTGTTAAAGCGGCGACTAAGTTCGGCTAATTCATCGTTTGAATTTACTTTAACGCGCTGTGTTAAGTCAGCTTTACCTTGAGATAACTTACCTATGATATGAGTCAACCGTTGAATAGGTAATATAATGGATTTTACCGTGACAAGAGCAATCACACCGCCTAATACCGTAAAGGTGATAACGATAATCAAAGAAAGTGACAGGGTATTATTAACACTTTTCTGGAAGTCGTCTTTAGATTGATCAACTTTCAACTGCATCAATTGGGTTAATTTATCCGCTTCCTCACTGACGCTCGCTAGCGCTTGTCCATATTCATTACGGATCAAATACGCATCACGACGCCAACCATCACTACTATGTACTTGGTAAGCTTGTTGCCAAAATTGGAAATAGTCTGGCAAGTGTTCATTAATTTCTTCTAACGCTTCAAATTGCTCATCACTGAGTTCGTCTTCTTCTGCTAAAATTGAGGCGATATTTTGCTGTGTACCTTGTTTAAATAATTCAATTTGTTCAATGGTGCTAGGTTCACGAAAGGCAATGTACGAACGTACTTCACTCATCAACATTGCCCAGTTGTACCGCAATTCATTGGCAGTACTAACCAATGCTTGAGCTTGCTCATCTTCAAAGCCATAAACAACATCTTGTGTTAACTGCACGACTCGTAAGCCAATCACTTCTAAATGTTGCTTCGCGATTTTAAATGCCGGTAAATTCTCCTCATTGCTTTGCGCTAAATCAAACATTTGCTGTTTAAAATCCGCAAGTACTTTCACTTGTTTTTCTAAATTTTCTACGGATTTAATGACCTGACCATTACCACTTTTTTGTGCTGAATTTTTCAATTGTAATAATAATTGATTGCTTTGCTCAATGGCTGCCAAATATTGTGATTTTTCGGCATCTCCTTGGCTTAACAAATAGTAACCTAGTGCACTCGCTGCTTGATTAACCTTACTTACTAACTCCTTTGACTTAATGAGTTGCGGATGAAGTTCTTCAAATATCGGGGTTATTTCATCTTGGGTCGATTTTAAACCTGTGTAAGAAATCGCGGCCAATAAAACTAACGCGGCAATGAGTATGCCAAAACCAAAGGTTAGCTTTTGCATAATACTGAATTTATTTAGAAACATGATCCTACCGTGGACTTAGTGAATAATGGGTCGCAAAAACAAAATCTTTATCTTGGATATTACTGTGACAACCAATGCACATTGTTTGTATCTCTGCATCTTTTGAATTACCGCTGACGATAATTTCACCATTCTTTTTAGATTGGAAATATTCCCAATCGCCAAATGCTGAATCGTAACCTTTCTCTCTTTTTATCATCCCTGAAAGCAATAATGATAAACCGGGGCGGGAGTTTTGACTTAAAAAACTTTCTTTCAAAAGAATCGTCCCAACAGCATAGTCTTTATATGAAGCTTCACCCTCTTCGTAATCTAAGTCTTCTTCATAAATTCGCATAAATTCAAAATGATTGTTAGCGTAAATATCACCACCATTATTGGTATATACCACGACAAATTGATCCCAATGTAAGGCTGAATATTCATAGCCAGAAAGTCGCCGCCAACTACTGGGATAACCCTTAATATTCTCTTGATAAGACTCAGGAATTTTAAATTCCGTTTGCTGATACGGCGGCATATCGGCCCAGAGCAATCGACTGCTAAGCAACACAGAGGAAAACAGAACAATACACAGTATGAAAAGTTTTGGTTTATTCATAATATTCTAAGATCGCGTTAAATTAATTGAGCCTTTTTTCTGACCTTTTCTCAAAATATCAATAGTTTTAGTTTCACCTTTGGCAATAGTCACTTCAGTATTATCCATACCGGCAAGTAATAAAATAAATTGATTTGAATCACCCGCGATTTCGTTTAATTCAAACGGTGTACTCTGTTGCTTTTTATCAAACTCGAAACTGGCGTAATTATCACTGGGAATATTGGCTATATAACTCCTCATTTTAGGGTGTATTTTACATCCTATGCGCACTACGGTATTGGTTTGCCAATCGGCAACAATTTCTTGTTTACTGCCTGGAGACATCAAACCGACATCAAATTGAATGTTTTGTTTGATGTCATTAGCAAAAATATTATGCTCAAATTCATCATTATTGAGTAATGACAATTTTCCTTGATGAGACGATACACCAATCATTTCAGTAAATTGTTTAGATTGCTGATTAATAGCACTATTTACGGTTTGATAGTTATGCTTCACTTCATAAATAACCCCTGCTTTAGCAGGCCTTTTATCGAAGTTAATTTTACCGACTAAAACGTCAGCCGATACTAATGGTGATAGCAAATACGCTATAAAAATCATGACGATAATTTTTTTCACTTTATTCTCACTCTATTTTAAAAGGGTAATACGGGGCTTTAAAATTTAAGGGATCTGCGGTCTTTCTACAGTCACTGGATCGGTTAAAGCACCAAGGAAAGCAACTAAGTCGGCAACTTCAACATCATTTAGGTGTAAAGGTTTAATCAACTTACTCAAAGATTCTTTATGTTTTCCGCCGTTGTTATAATATTTAATAACGTCTTCAAGTGAGGCTTCAGAACCATCGTGCATGTAAGGGGCTGTAAATATCGCATTTCGTAAACCTGGGGTTTTAAATGCACCAGCTAATTCAGCCGATTTGGCAATATTTGCTCGACCATTATCTACCTCAACTGAACTTACACCAATATTATGAAAGCTATCATCAGTGAAATTAGGGCCATCATGACAATTCGTACAATTCGCTTTACCTTCAAATAATGATAAACCTCTTATTGCTGCTGGGCTCATCGCCGCTTTATCACCGGCAATATATTTATCATAAGCAGAGTTATCACTGACAATAGATCGTTCAAAAGCTGCGATGGCTTTAGCAATATTCTCTAAATTAATGCCACTTTTGCCAAAGACTTTATTAAATTCAAGATTATAAAAAGAAACTTTTTCGAGACGTGGTACAAGCTGATCCAGTGGTAAGTTCATCTCACCTGCTGCAGCGATCGGTCCTAACGCTTGTTCTTCTAACGAAGCGGCACGTCCGTCCCAGAATAATGTTGAAGACCAAGCCAAGTTATAGATATGGGGGGTATTTCTAGACACCGCTTTGCCCATAGTGCCTAAACTGGTTTTTAAGCCGTCACTAAAACCTAAGTCTGGGTTATGACAAGATGCACATGATTGCTTTTGGTTAGATGATAGACGGGTATCAAAGAACAACACTTTACCTAGTTCGATTTCCGCTTGACTCGGTGGCTCTTCATCTGGGTACTCAATATCATCAATATCTGGCGTGCCCAACTTACTATTTGCTTGCACGTCACCGGAGATAATCAAACTATTTAATCCGATAAACAACAAAACCATACTCAACTTACCCATAACAAATGTCCTATTTCGTTTGCGTTGACATTGACATTAGTAGGGAAGATATAAAATTACAACTAAATATATACTATTGTTTTATATGAATAAAAATACAACATCTTTAAAACAAGTCATTAACCAGAGATTAACATTAACCGCTAATTGGCACGCCTAAATCTTCTTTAACATGATCCATCACCACATAAGTATGAGTTTGTGAAACCGCCGGTAATTCCACTAACTTACCCAGCACTTCTCGATAGGCATTCATGTCCTCAAAACGCAATTTCAATAAATAATCGAAACCGCCCGCCACCATATGACACTCTGCCACTTCTTTTATTTTCACCACTTCTTCTCGAAAATGGTTAAAGACATCACCGGTTGTTCTATCTAAAGTGATCTGGATAAACGCCGACATGCCATATTTAAGTTTGCTGGCATTGAGGAATGCACCATAGCGTTCTATATAGCCGTCATTTTCTAAGCGTCGGACCCGTTCTAAACAAGGACTGGCACTTAAATTCACTTTTTTGGCTAAGTCGGTATTCGAAATTCGGCCATCTTTTTGCAAAGTACTCAAAATAGTTAAATCAATACGATCTAAAGTGCGCAATTTATCAGAAGTCATAATTCAGAACCTTTTATGGCAAAATTAATATTATCCAGTAGATTATTCTGCAAATCTTCAAATTTCGCAAACACATTCTGCTGCTTTATCTATAAAATTCGCTACCATAATAATCTACAAAACAGGTCAATAGACCTAATACCAATTTGATTAAGTTATTTCCCACTCAGCGAGAATTAAAAGGCTTAGAGGCAAGGCATTGATTACAAAGAATGGTTATTCCATTGTTAAAATCAATAACACAGCATATAAGCCTTTTAAACTCGTCCTTGGGAGCTTGTCAGGAAAGTAATGACTTCCCTGACAAGCTCTGAGGGGGGAATAAGTTTAATCAACTTGGTATAACAGCACTACAGGTGATTTTATGCTTTTTAATGGCTCTTTACTTACAGAAAACAATACCCGTCAAACCATTCGTAACCATTATCGCGCTAACGAAAACGATCTTTTGGCCAAGTTATTACCGCTTGCTGAAATAAGCGTTGCTGCAAAATCACGTGCTTGGGAATTTGCCAGACAACTGGTGGTTAACATTCGTCAAGACCAAGTAGGTAAAGGTGGTGTCGACGCGCTATTAAATGAGTTTTCCCTTTCTTCTGATGAAGGTGTGGTGTTGATGTGTTTGGCTGAAGCTTTACTTAGGGTGCCTGATAAACTAACAGCTGACAGCCTAATTCGTGACAAATTAGCAGATGGCGACTGGAGTTCTCACCTTGGAAATTCAGAATCAATGTTTGTGAATGCCTCCTCTTGGGGACTGCTACTCACAGGTAAGTTGGTGAACTATTCTGATAGCAATAAGGAAAAGCAATTTGGATTATTAAAGAAAACTGTCGGCCGTTTAGGAGAACCCGTGATTCGTAAAGCAGTGCGTTATGCTATGAAAATAATGGGCACTCAGTTTGTTATGGGTCATAACATTCATGGCGCGATTAAGCGTGCGATAGAAACCGAAGCAAAAGGCTATACCTATTCATACGATATGTTAGGTGAAGGCGCACGAACGATGGATGATGCTGATCGTTATTATAATAGCTACCTTACAGCAATAACTGCAATTGGTGTTGCGGCAAAAAACCAAGGCCCGCAAAAAAGCCCAGGCATCTCAATCAAGCTTTCAGCCATTCACCCTCGATATGAGTTTTCTCACCGTGATCGTGTCATAGAAGAATTAATTCCTCGTTTAAAAAAACTCGCACTCGCAGCTAAGGCCTACAATATTGGTTTTACTGTCGATGCTGAAGAAGCCGACCGCCTTGATCTTTCATTAGATATAATTGAAGCAGTTTTTTCCGATGAAGACCTAGCAGGCTGGAACGGGTTTGGCATTGCTGTTCAAGCTTATCAAAAACGTGGCATCTTCGTCATTGATTGGGTCCGTGAGTTGACGCTAAAAGTGGGTCGACAAATGATGGTTCGTTTAGTTAAGGGCGCTTATTGGGACAGCGAAGTTAAAGAGGCACAAGTAGAAGGTTATGCTGATTTCCCGGTTTTTTCTCGTAAACCATCTACCGATGTTTCTTACCAAGCCTGTGCAAAAAAATTATTGGCATATCGCGATACCATCTATCCACAATTTGCGACACATAACGCCTATACCGTGGCGACAATTGTTGAAATGGCTGAGGATTTACGCGGCTTTGAATTTCAGCGATTACACGGTATGGGTGAATCATTGTTTGATCAAGTACTCACTCAAAAACAAATTTCATGTCGTGTTTATGCGCCCGTTGGCAAACATGCAGATTTGCTCGCGTATTTAGTGCGTCGTTTATTAGAAAACGGCGCAAACTCATCATTTGTTAATAACATTGTCGATGAAAATATTGCAGTAGAATCTTTATTAACCGATCCCGTTGAAACCGTACAAGCATGGCAAGATAAATATAACCCTCAGATCCCACAATCCATTGATATTTACCAAACTGAGCATGATGTCGGTCGTGTGAATTCGAAAGGTATCGATTTAACCGATATTGGAGAACTCACTCAAATGCGGACGAACCTTAATTCTTGGTTTGAGCAAGCAAATAATTCCATTGGACAAGAAGGTGCAGAAGCAGTAACAAACCCGGCTAATCATAATGAAGTGATTGGCTACATCAAACATGTCGACGACCAGCAAATGCAAGCCATCGTTGAACGAGCAAACAATGCCTTTGCTACTTGGTCTGTCACGCCTGTTACCCAGCGTGCAGCGGTATTATTTAAAACGGCTGATGCTTTAGAAACACATCGTGATGAATTAATTGCCATGTGTATCAAAGAAGCAGGAAAAACTCCAGCCGATGGTGTTGCAGAAGTACGCGAAGCCGTGGATTTTTGTCGTTACTATGCGGCTCGTGCCGAAGAATTATTAACAACAAAGGCTGATGAAGAGAATAAATTATCGTCTCGTGGTGTTGTGCTTTGTATTAGCCCGTGGAACTTTCCATTAGCGATATTTTTAGGGCAAGTTTCTGCTGCAATTGTTACTGGCAATACCGTGGTAGCAAAACCCGCAGAACAAACCAGTTTAGTGGCACTACGTACTATTGAATTAATGATAGCATCTGGTTTACCACAGGATGTAGTGATACCAGTGATAGCACGTGGTAGCAAAGTGGGTCAAACAATCGTTCCTGATGAGCGTATTCAAGCCATCATGTTTACCGGCTCTACCGAAACAGGCAGTTGGATTTCGCAAAAGCTCGCTGAACGTAAAGGTGATCCCGTGCCATTGATTGCTGAAACCGGTGGACAAAATTGTATGGTGATTGACTCAACGGCACTGCCTGAGCAAGTCGTTGATGATGTTATCGCTTCAGGTTTCCAAAGTGCAGGGCAACGTTGTTCAGCGTTAAGGGTATTATTTGTTCAAGAAGAAATTGCCGATAAAATTATCACGATGATAAAAGGCGCTATGCAGGAATTACATATTGGCGATCCGGCTTTTCTTACTACCGATGTCGGCCCGGTAATCGACAAGAAGGCGCTAAATGCGTTAAATGAACATGTTAATTACTTAGCCGAACATGGCACATTACACTATGCTTGTGAAGCGCCTGTTTTAGCCGAAGGTATTAGCGATGAGCAACATAATTTCTTTGTACCTCGGTTATATGAAATAGACAACCTAAGTGTGTTAAAAAAGGAAGTTTTTGGCCCAGTAGTTCATGTTATTCGTTATAAAGCAAAAAATATTGAAGAGGTGATTGATCAAATAAACGGTACTGGCTTTGGTTTAACCATGGGCATTCATACCCGTATTGAAGAGAAAGCGCAATATTTAGCCGCACGCTCTCGTGCTGGTAATGTCTACGTCAACCGCAACATGATTGGTGCTGTGGTAGGTGTTCAACCTTTTGGTGGCCGTGGATTATCTGGTACCGGTCCTAAAGCTGGCGGACCTCTTTATTTAACACGTTTAGTTAAAGAAAAATCGTCTACTGATGACATTGACTTTACTGCTGAGCAATTAGCTGAGCAATCTGCTGAGTTAACAAACCAGATAGCAAAATGTCAAAATAGCGCAGCGGGTATTAACAGCCTACTATCACTGGCAAAAAGTCAGGAAGTATCATGGGGCTTTACCCCACTAAATGACAAAACATCTATGTTACGGCAGTTACTCGCCCAGCTTTCAACCAATAAAGTGATACTTTCGAACGGAAGCGAGTTAGTACAAACCTTAACAGATGCTCGCAGTCAAATATTGTTTATCGAAAAACAATTAGCCGCTGCAAAAGTACTGCCTGGCCCGACAGGTGAATCAAACACCTTATATTTAGAGTCTCGTGGTACCGTAGCTTGTTTACGCTGCCAAAATACGCCGTTTAACTTTTGGATGATGTCCGTCATTTCTGCACTAAGTGCAGGGAACTGTGTGCTTGCAGTTGTCGATAATCAATATTTAGCAGAAACACAAGCGATAGCGAATATATTGTCCAAAGCAGGTTTAACAGAAGGTATTTTCCAAGTAGTCAAAATGGGTCACATCAATACCGTGTTAAATCATCAAGTATTGGCGGGAGCCGTTGTTGATAATAACAGCATTGTAAAACAGTTTGTTGGTGAAACCATTGCAGCACGCGCTGGGGCAATATTACCTTTGATCACCGCCTATACCAATGAAAACTTGTTTTATCGGTTGGTGACTGAAAAAACCGTCTCTATTGATACCACTGCGGCAGGCGGAAATGCTTCATTAATGACCATGGAGTCAAACGTAGGTTAAAGTTTATTAGTGACATGATCAAAAGGGGACTCATTTCTTTCTGATGAGAATGGTCCTCTCCATAAAATTTTTAAAAAAATATGATATTTAAACTGCAATTATATCAAATGATATAATTGCTTTTTTGTACAAAACCCTTTCATTTTAAAGATGAAATTTAACCTTTTTCGACTACAATAAGGTATAGCGATAAATTACTGCCCCTACAGGTTTAAGCTATGACTTCATCTTCCTTCTTCACCAATGAAAATTTTATGCCACACGGAATGTGTTATCTATGGCAACCCAATATTCTTTGGACTTCGGTTATTTCTGATGTTTTAACCGCTTTAGCCTACTTCTCAATTACCGCTGCGGTGGTTATGTTTGTTAAAAAACGGCATGATTTACCATATCCGTGGTTTTTTCTCTTGGCAGGCTCGGTGATCTTTTTGGCTTGTGGTACTTCTCACCTGATCAGCGCCATTGTTATATGGGAGCCTATTTATGGTATTTCATCCATAGTTAAAGCCATAACGGCGACAACATCGGTGGCTACCGGCATAGTAATATGGTTTATCTTGCCTTTTTTCTTGAAACTACCAAGCCCTTCAATGCTAGAAAAGAAAAATGAGGCTTTACAAGATTCTTTGGATAAATTAAATCTAGCTCAAAAATCTTTAGTTGAATCAGAAAAAATGGCCTCTTTAGGTGGGTTAGTCGCTGGAGTGGCTCACGAAATAAATACCCCAATAGGCATAGGGATTACCGCTTCTTCTCATTTATCAGAAGAAACAACCCTGATTAATGAGAAGTATGCTAATGCACAAATGACCAATAAAAATTTGAGTTCATATTTAGAAGAAGTGAAAGAGAGCTCTGTTCTTATAAGTTCAAACCTTGCAAGAGCTGCCAAACTTATCATGAGTTTTAAACAGGTTGCTGTTGATCAAAGCAGTAAAGACATTCGCTCCTACAATATCAAAGAATATACTGATGAAGTTTTGCAAAGCCTTACTCCTAAGTTTAAGACCACTAAAATCGAGTTAATATTGAAATGTGAAGATGACTTAATAGTTACGGGTGAACCCGGTGCCTTTGCCCAAATTATTACCAATTTAATTGTCAACTCCATCGTGCATGCTTTTGACGATAATACAGCAGGAAGCATCGATATTAATATAACTTGCCAACAAGATGTGGTTAGATTTGTCTATACAGATTCAGGGAAAGGCATAAACACAGAACATCAGAATAAAATATTTGAACCCTTTTTCACTACCAAGCGTGGGCAAGGAGGCTCGGGGTTAGGTTTGCATATTGTTTATAACCTAGTCGTACAGTCATTACATGGCAGTATTAAATTAAACAGTGAGGTTACTCAAGGGAGTCAATTTATTATTGAATTTCCAACAGGCTCGGAAAGTTAGCAAAGGTTTAAAAACGGTCAAATTTGATTATTGATCATAAATGGTATCTTTGTATTTATTTTGAATAGCCATCAAATCATCTTGGCATGTTAACAGCAGGTTGACTAAGGCAGGATCAAACTTTACGCCGGACATTTCTTTGAAAAACTCCAACGTTTCTTCAAGTGCCCAGGCCGCTTTATAGCACCGTTTATTTACCAAGGCGTCAAATACATCGGCTATTGCTGTGATGCGACCATAAATATGAATATCTTCTCCCTTCTTACCATTTGGGTAACCTGAGCCGTCCCAATTTTCATGATGTTCACCGGCAATAGCGGCTCCAGCGCTTAGCACAGAAAGCTCTGATGATGAAAGAATGTCATAACCAATTTGCGCATGAGATTGCATTATTAGCCACTCTTCTTCATTCAGTTTGCCCGGTTTATTTAAGATATGATCGGGGATCGCTATTTTTCCTATATCATGCAAGGGCGCGGCTTTATATATTATTTCAACTTCTTTCTCATTCATCCCGCTAGCTTTCGCCAGATATTGACAGGTTAAAGCGACTCTTTTTACATGATTACTGGTTTCTTTCGAGCGACTTTCCACCGCTTCGCTCATTCGATAAATCATTTCTCGTTGAGTGATTTCTACTTCTTCATACATTGCTTGATTATCAAAGGCTACACCAATATTAGTGCCAAAAATTTCAATCAGTTGGCGATCAAGTTTATTTATTTTTTCAATCCCCTCAATAAAAAATAAATTTTTCCCCCCTAAGTGAGACTCATAAACACCAATAAAGTAGTCATCGCCAAAATGTTGACCACTTCGATTACATAACTCTTTCAATGAATTATCATCCAGTATGTCAATGACCTCATTTAAAGGATGATTTAAGAAACCGTTGAACCGGCCAGTTGCGGCAATAATTTTACTGGTATTTTCGCCATGAGATGCCGCAATAAAATTAACCTTTGAAAAAACGGCTCCGGAATCAATGTGAAACAAGGCACAAAGTTGTTGAAGCATACCTTGAGTAAATTCTTTCAATGATTGGTGAGCAAATATTTTATTTGAAGACTTGATGATGGTTTCGAGGCCCTGCTTATTTTCATATAAGGCAATGATATCTCGGTAGCCTCTTAGACAAGCATAAGTGAGGGTATAAAGTTTATTGGCAGTTAATTCTGTTTTTTCTTTATAATCATTTATATCGTAGTTAGTAATAACTTCCTTTTCCGGCGCTTGTCCTGGTTGGCCTGTTCTTAACACCAAACGAATGTGCTGATTATTCATTTCTCCTCTGATCCAATGCACAAGATCCAAACCCGCTTTGTCTGTTTCCATCACGACGTCTATTAAGGCCATGGCAAAGGGGATGTCTGTTTGTAAAAGTTCTTTGGCTTCTTCAGCACTTGCAGCGGTATGAAGTTTGAGTGGTTTATCTAGAATGACAACATTTTTCAATACTAAGAGCGTGACGGCAAGGACTGCACTATCATCATCAACGATAAGTAAATGCCAATGATGGTCAAAGTCATCCGCTAAAGAGACGTTTTCTTCCTCTTCATCTACCTTAAACGTTATTAATTCATTATCATTCATTAGTCCACCAGTTCCGCAATACCTAGAATCAGTTTAATTCTTATAATGTAAGAATAGGCTAATATCGAGAATGTGGGTAAATTTTCTTAAAAGTAATAAATGATACCTTTCAGCCCTAATTTTTCATTGGGATATACCTAAGTTATTGTATTGCCTTAACGGGCAACGACAATATCGCTGCTACGCCTGACACCCCCTCCCTATTACATAACTTAATCTGACCATTATGGTTAAACATGATCTGTCGACAAAGTGCTAAACCAATACCACTTCCTTGAGTTTTAGTGGTGTAAAAAGGCACAAATAAATTGTCAAGATTGGCGATCCCCTCCCCATAATCTTCTATTGAAATATACTGCCATTGTCCCTGTTGAGAGCTGCTAATTTCAATGGTTTTTTCCTCATTATTACTCATCGCTTCAACAGAATTTTTGAACAAATTGATCAGCACCTGTTCAAATTGACTTTTGTCCGCCTCAATCTGAAAATTGTCTTCAATTGTGCAGATGATTTTACAGTTAGGATAAAATACTGAAATACTCTCGACCATAGTCAATAATTCAAATGAGCATTTATTAGGCCGAGGTAAATGGGAAAGCTGGCTATAGCTCGCAATGAAGCCACTTAATGAGTCCGCTCTTTCATTAATAATACTAATACCTGCTAATAAAGCACTTTTATTTAGTTCAGTATCCGCTTGCTGCAATTTCTTTTGCATCGACTGGCTAATCGTTGCAATAGGAGTTAACGAATTATTGATTTCATGACTTAATACTCTCAACAAGCTTTGCCAAGCTTTGCGCTCTTTTTCCATTAATAAACGTTCGGCATTGGTTAACATATATAACTGGTGCATTTTCCCTTCGCTTAAAAATGATTCTTTAAAGAGAAAATGCTCGCCAGTTAACTGCTTTTCGTTAAACTCAATCAACCCGGTTTGTGCTTCAGTAATGGTTTTACCTACCGAAGAACTAGCCAACTGAATTTGACTAATATCATCAACATCACCTAACAGCAATTTATTGGCCGACGCATTTGCCATCACCACAGTACCTTGTTCGTTAGTTGCCAGCACCATAGCGTCCATTTGTTCCATGATCCGTTCAAGCAATAAACGTGACTCTTTCGCTTCAATTTTATGTTTCGATAATGTTTCAGCTAAATTATTGATCAAGTTCAATAATTCTTGAAAAGCTTGATTCGTTTGTAACCGGCCTCTTAAGGTGTAGTCGCCATCAATCATCGACTCAATCAGGTTTGACAGGGTCCTAATTTGATATTCTGAGTTTTGTTTACTCGCGACAACAACATAGCTACAAAGTAGAAGTAAAACGATAAGGATAAAGGCGACCAAATAACCGGATATTGGCGCTAAAGCAAGTGCTGCGGCACAAATTATAAAACAACTAATGCATACAAATAAGATCAGCTTAAACTGATTATCGTCTCGGTGGTGTGACTTATTACCAAGCAACTTTTGACGGTAGTTTTTAATCCAATTCATATTTAGTTAAACGTCGATAATAACCGCTGCGACTTAGCCCTAATGATTTTGCTGTTTCTGTTGCATTACCTCGATGAAACTTCAAGCGTTTCGTCAAGACTTTTTGTTCCACTTCGTCCATGGTTAATGTTGGTTCATCAAGTGAGTCATCATTAATACTAGGTTCGTTTAACATTAAATCATCCACTTCAATGGTGGTTTTTTTACAGGTAAATAAAACCCGCTCCATTAGATGACTTAACTCTCTAATATTTCCCGGCCATGCATATTGTTGCAACCTAATGGTGGCCTGAGAGGAAAGTTCAGGACATGCTCGATGATATTTAGCACTAAATAGCCTAAGGAAGTGCGCTGACAAAGCTGGAATATCGTCACTGCGCTCACCTAATGACGGTACCCTCAACTCCACGGTATTTAAACGATAATACAAGTCTTGCCGAAAGGTTTTATCCAATATTGCGGCTGGCAAGTCACTATTGGTGGCAGAGATGATCCGCACATCAGCATGTAATGATTTATTACTGCCCACAGCTTCAAATTTTTGTTCTTCTAATACCCGTAAAAGTTTTGCTTGTTGAGCGAGTGGAATATTAGCTAATTCATCTAAAAACAAGGTCCCTTGCTCGGCCATTTCAAAACGGCCAATGCGATTTTCTTTGGCGTCGGTAAATGCGCCTTTAACATGACCAAACATTTCACTTTCAAATAGCGACTCAGGAATAGCCCCCATATTAACCGGGACAAATGAGTTTTTACTTCGGGTTGAAACACTGTGTACATAGGAAGCCAGCATGCTTTTACCTGTACCGTTATCACCCGTTAGCAAAATACTCATATCACTTTTAGCTAAATCATCAAGGGTAGCTAATAACGTTTGCATCGCCGGTGAATGAGCAATAATTCCCGCACGATTAGCAGGGTGTGCCGCAGAAGTAAGTAACTTATTCTGCTGTGTTAATCGTTGTGCCTTTTTATCTGATATTGCCCGTGCCAATTGATTATCAATTGCCGTCAGCATTCGTTCATTTTTCCACGGCTTTTGGATGAAGTCTTTCGCTCCAGCTTGCATCGCTTCAACGGCAATATCTATGGTTGCCCAACCTGTCATAACAATAATAGGAATGGTTAATTCAAGTTCGGTTATCGCCTTAACAAGTTGTACCCCTTCAGATCCGGATGTGGTGTCTTGTTGAAAATTCATATCGAGCAAGATCAAATCAACCGTTTGCGTTTTTAAGTTTTCTAAAGCTGCTTGCGGCGTAGTCACCGCTATGATGTCAAAACCTTCATCGGCTAAAACAAACTTTAAACTAGCAATAATGTTGATATCGTCATCGGCGATAAGTATTTTTTTATTCACGGGCAATTTTATTTTCCAAGTTATATGTCACTGTAAGTAAAAAACACCAAAGGAACAAGAAATTGAATTCAGAAAAGAAAAATGACACATAAACGCAAATGTTTTTATGTGTCATCATTTACGACAAATTAGGCAACGACATTATTCGTATCGCAATGCCAAACTTGGCTCCATTTTAACTGAACGTTTCGTCGGTATAAATATCGCTAACATCACTACAATAGAAAGCCCTGATACAACAATAAGTGCCACGGTAAAGTAGAAATATACTGGGAACAATCCTAAGGTAAAGGTATGAAAGCCAAATGATATCAAGGTAAAAAAGGCTAAGGCTAAACCCAAACCAATAATTAATTGTCGGGTACCTTGTTTTAAAAACATCTGGATAATATTCCTATCACTAGCACCAACCGCACGTCTTATACCCACTTCATGAGTTCGCTGCGCCACCGAATTTGCCGTTAAGCCATAAATCCCTACCATCGCCAATAATAAGCCAAAAAATCCAGTACCAAAGGTAATATTCGACACTAACCCCATTGAATCACGCATCATGTTGCGATTTTTAGTGGCTTTTTGTACAGAAAATGCCATTTCAATAGAGCGATCGGTAGCAAACATTGCTTGATAAAAAATTTCTTCCGCATTAGCCGTATTAGGTAATATTCGGTAATACACTATTTGAAAACTACTGATGATTTGCAAACCAGACAAATAGATTTCATCTTCATACTCGACCGTACTAAACAGCGAAGTTGGATTCATACGATCCGTGACCACACCAACGACAAAAACTTTTTCATTTGTATCATTAATCTTTACTTGAAAACTTTTCTCAAGTGGTGATTCACCCGGCCAATAGCGCTTTGCCATCGATTGACTAATCATCGCCGTTTTTCGACTGCCTATTTTATCAAGATGAGTAAATTGTCGACCGGCAACAAGGTTAACGCCGACGGTGGCGGTATCACCAATCACGGTAATAGTGTCAATTTTGGGTTTGTCTTCATCAGAGGCATAGTCATATCCTTCAAGTGTAACGGTAGCACCACGATGCCAATCATTAGCCACGACACTTACCACTTGTGGATGTTGCTCTATTTTTTCCTGTAGCGCTTGAAACAATGCCAATTGCTGTGCTTTCTCTGGGTATTTATTTTCAGGAGTGGTCATTCTTGTAGTCATGACATTTTGATAATCATCACCCATTTCTAAGTTAATAAACTTATGAGCAATAAAGCCAGAAATAGAACCTATCATCATTAATATCGCTACCAAAAATACTTGCGTCGTTACCAGTATTCGAGAAAGTCGACCTGCCTTCTTACCTTGTGCACCACGGGTGCCATCTCTTAACGTAGTATTTATATCTTGTCTTGCTGAACGCCATGCCGGCAGAAATGCCGCTAACAAGATAGTAACCGCAGTGAATGCAATGCCCATCAGAAGAGTTTCAATATCCATGCCCCAATGCCACCAAAAGGATCCTCCACTGGGTAACCATGAATGAAGCACAATTTCGGTATAATCAAGTGCGGCACCGACGAGAAGTAGTGACAAGACACCACCTACTGTCGAGATAATAATACCTTCCCACATTAACTGACTAACTAAACGACCAGTCGTAGCACCAAGGGCTGCACGGATCGCCGTTTCTTTTTGACGCTCAATGGTACGTGCTAACAAAAGGTTGCCGACATTAATGCAAGCTAACATTAAAATTAACCATGATATGCCATTGAGGAAGGCAAAAACGATACTACCTTGGCCTCCTATTTGTGCCGATTGGAACGATAATAACTGGGCACTTTTTTCCATAGCTGGCATGTCATAGAGTTCTACATTCTGCTGATAAAGTTGATTAACCGCCTGACCTAACTCTAGTTCTGCCTGAGCAAGTGTTGTGTTCTCTTTAATACGGGCATAAGCATTAAATGTTGGGCTGGCTTTGGCTGAGATATTAAAAACATCATCAGTTAATGGCAACCAAATGAGTGAGGTATTTGGGAATCGATAGCCTTCAGGCATTACACCAACAATTTCGGTAATGGTGCCATCAAGTGTCATGGTTTGTTCTAATACATTTTCATCACCCTTAAAGTCATTTTTCCAAGTTTGATAACTGATCACAGCTACAGGTAAAGCGCCAACTGTGTTGTCTTGTGCTTGAATAGTTCTACCAAAAATAGGTTGAGTTCGACTAAATTCAAAAAAGCCACTTTGAACATAACTAGCCGACAAGTTCTTCCCTGATTGTGCTACCGAGACTCGAACATCACGATCATCGTAAACACCAAACTCAGCAAAACTTGACAGGTTATCTTTGACATTTAAATATTCATAACCTGTGATCGGATTAATACCTCCTTGATAATAAATACCGACAGACTTAGCTGTTTCTGCTTCAGGTAATGGCAGTGGTTTATAAACCATTGAATATAAAAATGAAAAAGTGAATAAACTGATTGATAATCCACCGACCAATACTGCCAATGTCATCGCGGTAAACCTTGGTGATTTAAACAATAACCGCAACGCATATTTTATATCTATTAACATCTTGATTACCCCGCGGCCAATTCAACTGGTGGAGCATGTTGGTGATTTATTTGGTCTTTAACTAATTGGCCATCAAACATCTCTAAACAACGACTGGCTCTTTTAGCTGATGCAGGATCATGGGTAACCATGCAAATTGTTGCACCGTCTTGATGTAACTGATCGAATAACTGTAAAACTGCTTCAGCATTTTTAGAGTCCAAATTTCCGGTTGGCTCATCTGCAAGGATAATAGCGGGATCATTGACCAATGCTCGAGCAACAGCAACTCGCTGTTGTTGTCCACCTGAGAGCTGGGAAGGATAATGGTTTTTACGATGACTCATTTCTACTTTTGACAATACTTCATTGACCTTATCTTCAATGACTTTTTTTGTTTTACCGCTTTGATAAGTGAGTGGCAACATCACATTTTCGAAAACCGTTAAATCAGAAATCAAATTAAATGATTGAAAAACAAATCCTATTTGTTCGCTACGAATTTTTGCCCTTTGATCACGCGTTAGTGACGAGACATCACTTTCTGCAAGTTGATAATGTCCCGTTGTTGGCGCATCTAATAACCCTAATAAAGATAATAACGTTGATTTTCCGCAGCCTGACTGGCCACTTAACGAAATGTATTCACCTTGATTGATCACCAAGTTAATTTCATTTAATGCTTTTGTTTCTATTTCTTCGGTCAAAAAAGTTTTACTGATATTTTTTAAAGTAATTAATGCAGTCATCATGCAGCTCCAATTTTTATTCACTTGCTTACGGCAAGTACTTATATTGATTGTGTGTCGTTGTTAACAAGTTGGGATTAATTAATCATTATTTCTTGATGCTCTTGCCAATTTGAAGCGTCAGAAATAATAATTTCATCACCGACCATTAAGCCGGTTAATATTTGAATTTTATTGACTGAGCTTTGTCCTAAACTTACTGAGCGTTTGCTGGCAAATTGCTTGTCACTACTGAGTTTATAAAGGTCGATATCGCTATGGCGAGGAGCAAATACCGGTCGTTTAACATATAAGGCATTTCTAATATTGCTGATCTCAATTAAGCCATCAACCGTTAACTCTGGACGCGCTTCATTTGGCAAAACACTGGTTAATTGCACATCAACCAATACCATGCCTGCGGTTACCGCAGGATCAATACGTATCACTTCACCGAAGATTTCACTGGTGCGGGTATCAACCGTCACTAATTGACCAAGTACAATGTCTCTTGCTCGTACTTCTTGTACTTGTAATTCAGCAAAAAGCGATTGTTGATCTGCGACTAAAGCGACACTGTCACCGACTTGCGCACGTTGTCCTAATTGTAGTGATACTTGCTGTACCACTCCAGTTGTAGATGCTTTAACCTGTAAAGCGGCTACTTGTGCTTGCATACGCTGATAATTATTTTCTACTAAACCAATACGGGCTTGTTGCGCGGTTTTTGTTGCGGTCATGTTAATGTGCATTTTTGCTAGCTTTTGCTGTTGCGCTTGCCAATATTGCATTTGTTGTTTAACTGCGAGCTGACTTTTTTGATAATCAAGTGCGGAGACCGTAGCATTACCTTGCTCCATCAGTAGCGTTTCAGCATCGAGTTTTAGCTTTGCTGATTGGTAGCTAAAATCCGCTGATATCACTGAATTCTCTAAATCAACTAATTGAGATTCAAGTCCTACGTAAGCGGCATGATTCTCAGCTTTACTCGCAGCTAACTCCCAACGAGCTTTTTCTAATTCGCGGTGCAGATCAGGATTGGATAGCTGAAGCAACATATCGCCTGCAGTCACTTTCGCGCCTGCTTTAACAAACACTTGCTCAACTCGGCCGGCAACCTGTGAAGAAACCCAACGAATATTGAGCGGTTTTAACACCCCAGTTGCGCGAACATTTACTCGAAAATCCCCTTGTTCAACTTTAGCAATAACAATGGCATTTTTTTCGACGATATACGACGCATCACCCAAAAAACTCCTTAATGAGTAAGTGCCAATAAGTAATAAAATAGCGGGAAATACATACCAATACTTTCGCCATATTGGCTTGTTCGTAGCTGCTCTTTGAATATCCATAGATCATCTTCATGGTTACTTTATTTATGACTTAGTATTACAAGAGTTATGCCAAGCATTAACCAAGCCTCAACAAGCTGATTTATAACAAAAAATAGAAAAATAGAATATTTTAAAAATTGTAAGGTGTGTCGATATTGGCACAATAAATAATTGAGAGTGTCACACTATTGCGACAGCTGGGAAGATCAAAAAGAGGATCGCCTCTCTCTCACATCCCTGTGACCGAGGCATACCGTACATCCTATACATCGCCTCTCTCTCACATCCCTGTGACCGAGGCATACCGTACATCCTATACATCGCCTCTCTCTCACATCCCTGTGACCGAGGCATACCGTACATCCTATACATAAAAGCCAGTTACAAAGTAACTGGCTTTCATCAAAATTATGCTAGCACGGCAATTACCATGCTATTCAATAATCTATTTATGCATCGCTACCGATAACACCACGTTCTACTTGATCACGCTCAATCGATTCAAATAACGCTTTAAAGTTACCTTCGCCAAAACCATCGTCTTCTTTACGTTGAATAAACTCAAAGAACACTGGACCTAATAAAGTATCAGAGAAAATTTGCAGTAATAAACGAGGTTTTTCACCATCGGTAGTACCATCTAATAAAATACCACGGGTTTGTAAATCAGTTACCGACTCACCATGTCCGGGTAAACGACCTTCAAGCATATCGTAATAGGTACTTGGTGGCGCTTTCATAAACTTAACACCTTGCTTTTTAAGTCTATCCCAACACGCGTATAAGTCATCACAAGAAAAAGCAATATGTTGAATGCCTTCACCGTTATACTTCATTAAAAATTCTTCAATTTGACCACCACCGCCACCCGCTGCTTCTTCGTTTAATGGAATACGAAGTTTTCCATCAGGTGCTGTCATTGCTTTAGAAAGCAGACCGGTATATTCACCTTTAATGTCGAAGTAACGAATTTCACGGAAGTTGAATAAGTCTTCGTAGTAGCTTGCCCAGTAGTCCATACGGCCACGGTAAACGTTATGGGTTAAATGATCTAAGGTATGGAAACCACAACCTTCAGGATGACGGTCAACACCTTCAATCCAATTAAAGTCGATGTCGTAAATTGACTCGCCTTCTTTATAACGGTCAATCAAATATAAGGTTGCGCCACCGATGCCTTTAATGGCAGGTAAACGTAATTCCATTGGCCCAGTGATAATTTCAACTGGCTGAGCACCTTTTTCTAAACATGAGCTATAGGCTAATTGTGCATTCTTAACTCTAAAGGCTAAACCACATGCTGACGGACCATGTTCTTCTGCATAATAGCCGGCATGACATTTTTTCTCGTAATTAGCGATTAAGTTAATGTCACCTTGACGCCATAATTGCACGTCTTTAGATTTATGATCGGCGACATGAGTAAAACCCATGCTATCAAATACTGGCTCTAAAATGCCTTTTTCAAGAGCAGTAAATTCAACAAATTCAAAGCCATCAAGTCCCATTGGGTTTTCAAATAAATCAGTCATCTATATTCCTAATATGCGCCGCCAGCTATATTTACCGGCCAAAATCACTAGTTTCACTAGCCTGTTTACAATGGTGCTAAGTATCCTTTGATAGAAATAAATAGCAAGAAAGTCGCTAAACCACTTAGTGTAAATAGTTTAAAACGCGTAAATTACACTTTACGTTTATTGTAAAGCCTTCTATTTAAATCAATTGTTAAGGGTTATAAATGAAACTGAAGCGAACTACATGCTCTACGCTTCGTTGAGACTTTTACTAATTATTGAATTCAAATCCATTTAACTAAAATAATTATAGGAAATACCTCCATTATGAGTGCACAATCAAAGCCTTTATAGTAGGGTGAAACAGCCTATATTGAAATAATATCTAATGTTATACTAGGGCTTAGCGAGCAATAAAAAATAATTTAATATGATTATAAATGGAGCTTCTTTGTGAGTTTTCCCTCTGTTCTAAACAGAAGATTTTCTCTATATGCAGCCGCGCTGTTGATTTTGCTATTTTCTACTTTTAGTTTCGCTCAGCAAACCGATCATATTGGTTTAAGGACCGATACTAGTCTAGAAACCATGGATGGACGTAAAAAGCCAGGTTCACATGTTAAAATATTTTTGCCTTACCTTCCCTACCTCGCCATATCTCACTCAGTTAATGCCGGATTAGTAAGACCCGCCAATAATGAACGTGGCTGGGAATACGACATGGCAGTTTCTCATAGTAGAATCAGTGACAAAATTTATGAATTTGAGCTTCGCCAAGGAGTAAAATTTCAGGATGGAACGCCATTTAATGCCGATGCAGTATTACTGAATATGACGTACTTCAAGAGGCAACCTTACACTTATACAGCAATTGACCAAGCCTATGATAGCGTTGAGAAAATATCAGAGTATAAGGTTCGATTTCACTTGAAAGAAAAATATGGCTTGTTTCTATACGATACCATGTGGATCCACTTTTACACCAAAACCTACCTAGAAAAGTATGGCTGGAATGGAAAATCTACGGCACCAAATCTTGCAGCTCCAGGTCCCTACGCCCTTGGGCCTTATGTTTTGACCGAGGGATATGTTGAAGGGGACAGGAACTCCTCAGTTGTTGAGTTAGTGGCAAATGAACATTATTGGGATCCACGTTACCCAAAAGTTGAAAGAATCACTTTATTACTGGACCTAAATACCGACGATGCCGCTTCAGATGTACTTAAACACGAAGGTAAAGTTGATGTAATGCCTATCCCCTTCTCCTATGAGTTGCCCACGGTGTTATCTGAATATGCAAAGCTCGTGCGAGGTCCTTCCACCAATAATTATTCCGTGCACATCAATATGGTCAACGGTAATGCCTTGTTAAAGGAGAGAGAAGTTAGAGAAGCCATCAATAAAGCGGTTGATCAAGAATCACTCTTAATGCTGTCGATGAATGGAGAAGGTGAACTTTCACCTACTATGGTGTCTCCTAATTTTTATGGCGTCAAACAGGCAAGCAGTAGTTTACTTCCCTATTCACTTAATGAGAGCCCTTTGTCGTCAGACGTCCAGGAAAAACTCATCAATACTATCAAAAAATATCAGCTTAAATATGGAATGGATCCTGAAAAAAAACTGCAGTTAAAATTTTTGGTGCAAGAAAGTTTTTTATTCTTAATTAAAGATATCAAATATTTTCTCGAACAAATCCATATCGATCTAAAACTTGAGGTTGTTGCGGAAGAAAAGAACATATTTAAACAGTTACTTAGCACAAAAGACGATTTAAACGAAATTGAATATGACTTCCTAATTTGGGGGAATTATGACTGGATCCGACATCCTTGGACGGCATTATTTGTTTATAGACCTAGCAGTGTCTGGTCTACGATTGGGGATGATGAAATTCTAGAAAACTATACATCTTTGTTGTTAAAAACAGCGATAGACGAGCCCGAATATATCCCGCTATTAAAGTCTATGATTGAACACGTGTATTATCAGTCGTATATGCTATTTTTACCCAGCCCGAATAAAGTATTAGCCCTTAACAAAGAAGTTCATTATCAGGCTAGACCTTCGGCCTTTATCCCATTATGGGAAATTGAAGTAAGCGATAATCATTGGTCAGTCAGAAAGGGGGATTACCCCGTTGAGCTTAAGCAGCCTGTTGAAATCACATACAGTAATCTAGAGGAATAGTATGGTTACCTTATCGGATTCAGTTCTTTCAAAGCGCATTTTAGTGCTGTTCATTGTAACTACCTTGGTATTAATTTTACAGGGTGTATACAATATTTACAGTCTAGACGGGGTTAATAAGTCTATCACCCAGGTATATGATTCTGTTGATCAAGTGAGCTCGACTTCAACAGGAGTTTCCTTACCCATTTCTGAATTACGCCAGCTTTCCATGAGTTTGGTAATGGCACCTAATAAAGAGCTCAGAGAGCAATTGAAATCTCAGGTAATTGAATTAAAAAATCAAATAAACCAAACTATAAACAATAATACACTAGCATTTTCGGATCCTAGAGCTAAAGAGCTATTTAATGATATCAAAACAGTTTGGTTAGATTATGCCAGTGCTGTAAAAGTCACGCTTGGCTATGTAAAAAAAGAAGTGCGTATTGCTGAGTTCATTAGCGTGACGGTTTATGAAAAACAAGCCTATGACAATGTTACTGCTGCGATTGTCGCCTATAATGCCTACCAATTAGAAATTAGTGCACAAATTTTAAAAAGCGCACAAGATAACGCCCGTATCGCTTTTTGGGCTGTATTGATCACTACACTCATAGAGGTTTTAACACTTAAGGTTATATTAGCGTATGTACTCAATCTAGTTCGCCAATATGTCGCGCAAAGAAAACAACACGCTGAAGAGTTAAAACTCCAAGATGAAGCTCTGATAAAGTCGGAAAAAATGGCATCTCTAGGGCGGTTAGTAGCAGGTATTTCCCATGAACTGAATACCCCAATTGGCGTTAGTGTTACGGCAGCTTCATTTCTTCAAGATCAAACAAATGTTTTTGTTGCCGCTTATTTGACTGGTAAAGTCAGCAAACGGGATATGGATACTTTTATCGACTGTATAACTCAATCAAGCGATATTATATTAAATAATCTTAACCGTGCCTCTGAGCAGATCTCTAATTTCAAACTTGTCGCAGTCGATGTTTCGAGTGAAGTAATACGAGCGATTAACCTACATGACTATATCGCAACGATTATAAAAAGCCTTCAGCCCGAAACCAAGAAAGGTAATCATGAAATATGCATTGAGGGAGATAAAGGGCTAGTTATAGAAACATACCCAGGTAGCATTTCTCAAATTATCACCAACTTCATAATGAATTCTGTCATTCATGCTTATGAATGTGCTCAAAAGGGCAATATAGTGATCCAATTTTTTCATGCTGAAGATGAAATAAAGCTAATCTATCGTGATGACGGTAAAGGCATGGATGAACAAAAAGTTAATATGATATTTGAACCATTTTATACCACTAAACTTGGCGATGGCGGCAGTGGTTTAGGTATGCATATAGTACATAACCTTGTTACGCAATCACTCAAGGGTAAGATCACATGTGTAAGTAGTTTTGGCAAAGGTATGACCCTTAATATCTCTTTTCCAATGATTGTAGATAAAAACTAAGGTTATATTCTCCTGACATCAAGATTAGGCTAAGTTTGATACCCTATGTATCTAGACAAGTTAATTTCCCACTTTTAATACATTATTCCCTGCTCAGGGAATAATTAATTACTCCGATAAAATAGAAACATAAAATCCTCTTAAATATCAACAGATAAGGTTTTGGCACAACTTTCGCTATTTACTTGTCATAACTTAACTACTTTGTTTTTATATTATGGATTTAACCGCAACGCTCAATAAGAAACCCGCGAAAGGAAATCAAAAATGGCTTATTGCAGCTATTACTGCGTCGCTAATATTGGTGTCATTTTTGGGATTGTCATCCATTAATAGCAACCCTGAACTTCAACTCGATACATTACGTATTGGATTAGTAAAACAAGGTGACTTTCAAGTAAAAGTAGCGGGATATGGTCGCCTTAAGGCTAAACATCAACGGTTATTAACCAGTCAATCACAAGCCATTGTTGAAAGTATTCAACTCTACCCTGGCGCAAAGGTAACCAAAGACAGTGTCATTTTAACGCTGTCAGATCCCCGTTTAGAGCAAGACGTAGTTAATGCACGTTTAGAACTTGCTCGTCAACATGCCGAATTTAAAGAACAAAAAATATCACACAAAAGTCAATTATTAGAACGAGATGCCCAAATAGCTTTACTAAAAAGTGACTTGGAAATTTCGCAATTACGACTTGAAGCAGAAAAAAAATTAGTCAGTAAAGGCATTGTTAGTGCCCTTGATTTTAAACGTACCCAACTTAATGTTCGCCAACTAACACAAAGGTTAGACATTGAATATTTAAGACAACGTCAGTTAAAGGAAATGCAACAAGAGCGCTTAAATATCAGTAAAGACTTAATCACTCAGTTTGAGCTTAACTTCAATACCATTAATGAGCGATTTAATAGACTAACCGTACGAGCTGGCCTTGACGGGGTATTACAAACCTTACCAATAGAAATAGGTCAAAGTGTTATACCCGGCACCCAATTAGCCTCAGTCGGTTCTATTAAACAATTAGTTGCCGAACTACTCGTTCAACAAAATCAAGCGGATCAAATAGCCATCGGCATGTCAGGGACCATCAGCACATTTGGGGCAGAGATCACCGCCGAAGTATTGCGCGTAGACCCCGTAGTTACCGATGGCAGAGTGATGATTGAGTTAGACTTACTCGGTGAATTACCGGCAAATGCTCGTCCAGATTTAACCGTTGAAGGTCAAATCCAAGTTAAACAAATTAACAATACCCTTTACGTTGAACAGCCACAGGATGCCTTTAGTTTTAACAATAAAGATATTTTCAAACTGAGTCTCGACGAAAAAACAGCCCTACTCAGTCCCCTTGAATTTGGTACACTTTCAGGTAATACCATAGAAATCATTAAGGGTGCTAAAGCTGGGGATAAAATCATTATTTCAGATATGACGCAATGGCATTTAGCCCGCAAAGTATTAATTACCAAATAATTATAAACACTCAAGTAAATTAAATATATTAGCCCCTTAAGGAAGCATAATGAAAGCAACTAGTAACGATAACAACATCATAATTTCTTTAAAGAATTTATCTAAAAATTACACCAGCTCAGACATTGAAATTCAAGCTTTAAGCAATATTAACCTCGAAATATTCAAAGGTGATTATTTATCAATTAGTGGCCCATCAGGTTGTGGTAAATCGACGTTATTATCCATTTTAGGTTTACTCGACTCGCCAAGCCAAGGTGAATATTTTATCGAAAATGTTGATACCAACGCACTATCTATGGATCAACAGGCAGAATTAAGAAATCTTCATATTGGTTTTGTCTTTCAATCATTTAATTTAATTGATGAGCTCAGTGTTTTCGATAACGTTGCTTTGCCATTAACGTATCGCGAAGATGCATTAAATAAAGAAGAAATAGAAAAACGTGTCATAGAAGCGTTAACGCAAGTTGAAATGGAACACCGTCATGGTCACAAACCTAATCAACTTTCTGGCGGGCAACAGCAACGTGTTGCTATAGCTAGAGCTTTAGCTGGTACTCCAACAATATTATTAGTTGATGAGCCGACCGGTAACCTAGATTCAAAAAATGGTGATGCTGTGATGGATCTACTCAATAACTTGAACAAGCAAGGCACTACCATTTGCATGGTTACTCATGATGCCCGCTATGCTGGCCATGCCACGAAACAAATACAGCTATTAGATGGCAAAGTCATTAATCTTTCTTCAGTTAATGAAAGTGTCACGTCAATAAATGCGGCTTGTGAAGATGCAGCTCAACAGCAAGCGGTGTAATTATGAATGCTTTTAATAAAACTCAGCTTAAAATTCGAACGCAGTTAGCCTTAGCTTATAAATCGCTTAAAAATGCCCCTGGCTTTGTTGCTTCAGTGATGATCACTATGTCATTGACGTTAGCGACACTCTTTGTCATTTTTTCGCTGGTTAATACCTACTTCTTCAAACCATTGAATGTGCTTGATGAAAAGAAACTTTATGTAGTTGAACAAGAAGTGACTACACCTGCTGGTGTACATTCAGGCTACCAAAGCTATAAAGCCATTATACATTGGTATAAAACTCAAAGCAGTTTTGAAAAACTTACTCCGGTAAGTCCTAATAATATGGTCTTTACTAATTTACCCGGTGAACCCAAAGTTATTGCTACTTTTGCCACACCTGATTATTACGATATTTTTAATGTGCCGATGATTTTAGGACAAAAATTTTCTGCTGACTTGCCGCTTGATCAAGCTATTGATGAAGTGATCATTTCGGAAAAATTTTGGCAAAAATATTATGATAAATCACCTGATGTGTTAGGTAAGACACTTAATGATGGTGAACGTTTATTTAAAATAATTGGCGTTATTTCAGACAGTTTTGAACCACCATATATGTTTTATGAAGGTAAGACTGAATTGTGGATGCACTTTGGCTCTGACCGACGCATCTTTAACAATGACGAATGGGATAACCCTTGGGACAATACCTATAAGTCATTAAAGTTGGTCGGCACGGCGAAAACAGGTACAACCCAGCAAAACATCTTTCAGGACCTAGATGACCGCATTGAAGAAATACGTGCTGAATGGCTTGAAGGGTATGAAACATCAACCGACTTTAAACCTTTAGTGACGCCATATCGTATTATTGAACTAGGGGATAAAGGCCACTTAAGCTTATTTTTACTCGCAGGTACTTTAGGTTTATTACTAATTGCAGTGGTTAATGTTTGTAATTTGTTCTTCTCAAGAGCATTAGCGCAACACAAAACCTTAGCATTACAAGCTGTTTTAGGGGCAAAACGCGGTTTATTGTTTACTGCCATTCTTTCACAAACACTTTTATTGATGATAGCTTCATTATTAACTGCGCTCTTCATTTCAGCATGGGGTATTAAATTATTTAAGCACTTAGCCGAAGGTAAGTTACCGCTAGTAAAATCCATTACTATTGATAGTAATTTATTAATGGTCGCTATTGCCTTAAGTATTGCTCTGGCCTATATCTTTGCTTTAGTCACTTCTCGCTTGGTAAATTACCAAGAACTAAAGGCACAGCTACAATCAAGTGGTAAAGGCAGTGTTAATCAAGTTTCAGGGAGAACGGTACGAGTATTAGTTGGCGTGCAAATGGCTTTAGCCGCAACCTTAATCATTTTTGCTTGCCTTGCGTTAACAAAAACTACCGATACCCTTAACCGACCAATGGGCAGTGAAGTTGATAATATGTATTCAGTTATCGCCTTTATCCGAGGAGAGAATGATGTATTGTCAGTGGTTGAACGCTTTGAAAAAAATAACAAGATCAAAGCTATTTTGGCTGAACAAAACAATATAAAGAAAGTTTCCACTGGCAGGAGTCCGGTTACATTGCGTATAACCAAGTCAAATTTAACCGATATGCAAGGTAAGCAAACCGATTTTATTCCACAAGGTTGGGTTGGTGCGGATTATTTTGAACATACTGGTTTAAAGATATTAAAAGGGCGTACTTTTAGTGATGCTGCGCTTCGTGGTGAAAAATTTGAAGTGATGGTTACACAAAGTTTAGCGCTGCAATTAGACCCTAACGGTGACGTGCTAGGCAAAGTATACGATGGTCATGATCCTAAAAATGAAATTGTCGGTATTACTGAAGATTTTAACCATCCCAACTTTTATGACCAAGATAAAGGCGCTCATATCTGGTGGGCTAATCAACCCTTCTCATATAACTTCATTATCGAAACTAAACCGGGCAAAACATTTACCCAAGAAGACTTTTTATTAATCTTACGCAAAGAAGATGCACGATTTAATATTTGGGAGTTTCGCTCACTTGAAGAAGAAGTGGGTAAATTAATCTATATGGATATTATCACCTTATATTTAAGTTATATTCTTGCCGGATTTACGCTTTTACTTGCTAGTGTCGGTATTTACGGAGTATTAAGCTATAACTTAGGTTTACGACGTTTTGAGTTTGGTATTCGTATGGCGCTAGGGGCTAAAAAATCTCGTTTATATAAGTTATTGATTAAAGATGCTATTGCGCCCTTAATGATCGGTCTTAGTTGTGCAATAATTATTAGCATATTAGTATTTAGTCAATATAAAGTGCCTTTGAGCCCTTGGTTAACCTTTGATATCAAGTTTGCCTTACCAGCGTTAGTATTAACACTAGTTATAGCTTTGTACGCTAGCTTTAGGCCGATGCAAAAGATCATCAAAGAACGACCAATGAAAGCCCTACGTAACGAGTAGAGGTAGCGAATAACAAGGCATTAATAATTAAATTAATGCCTTAATCAGGTGTAGGTTAGGCTTTAGCCTAACAATTATCTCTTAAAATTAAGAAAACCATATGAATGTAGTGCTTATTGTTGATGACCAAATTGATGTCCGTATGTCAGCGTCGATAGCGTTAACAAATCACGGATATACTTGTATTGAAGCTGACAGTCCACTTCAAGCGATGGAACGCCTAAAGTCTCAACAAGTTGACCTAATTTTGTTGGATATGAACTTTAGTTTTGATACCACCTCAGGCCAAGAAGGTCTGTCTTTTCTGAAAAAACTCAAAGACGAAAGCATTCAATGTCCAATCGTTATAATGACGGGTTGGGCTACCGTTGAAATTGCCGTGCAAACCATGCAGCTAGGCGCTAATGACTTTATTGAAAAACCATGGAAAAATGCTCGCTTAGTTTCTATCGTCAAACAACAACTTAGTCATGCGCAACTCGATCAAGAAAATCAGCGTTTTAACGCCTTAAACCGTGCAAACAATAACGATAGTTTTGTTCAGTCACCACAAATGTTGACGTTATTAGAAAAAGCAAAACGCGCCGCCATAAGTGGAGCAAATATATTAATTACTGGAGAAAATGGCACAGGTAAAAGCTTATTAGCACAATATATTCACGACCACTCGGAACAAGCCGCAGAGCGTTTTGTTAGTGTAAATATGGGTGCTATTCCCGAGTCCTTATTTGAAAGTGAATTATTTGGCCATAAAAAAGGTGCCTTTACTGACGCTAAAGAAAACCGTTTAGGTCGTTTTGACATTGCCTCTAATGGCACTTTATTTTTAGATGAAATAGGGACCTTGCCTCATAATTTGCAAGCGAAAATATTACGAGTATTAGAAACCGGTGAATATGAAATTGTCGGCTCTAGTCAAACGGAGCAAACCAATGCTCGTATTATTTCTGCAACCAACGCTAACCTAGAAAAGTTAATTGCTGATGATAACTTTCGTCGCGATTTATTATTTCGACTTAATACCATTGAACTTCATATCCCACCACTGAGAGAGCGAACCGAAGATATCATTGTCTTGGCTGAATACTTAGTTGATAAACACAGTCAAAAGTACCGCAGGAAAAACATATCTCTGGCTGCTGATGCCCAAGCGGCGATTTTAAAACATCCTTGGCTAGGTAATGTTAGGGAGCTGAGTCATGCCATTGAACGAGCGGTGATAATGTCAGATAAACATTCGCTTGATGTGCAAGCACTTGGTTTAGGGAATCATGGACAAGCTGATGATAATGAACAGCCACTGATGACGTTAGAAGAAAGCGAAAAAAAGACCATTATTAAGGCCATTCAACATTTCTCTGGCAATGTTATTGCTGCTGGCGAATATTTAAGTTTAAGTAAATCGGCAATCTATCGTCGCTTAGAAAAACTTGGCGTAGATCCTAAAAATTTATAACAATAAAATGGCTATAACAGGAGGAAGTAGGTGAGAAAAAAACTATCGCTTGAAACAAAACTTATTATTCTTTTTGTGCTCTCAACATTGTTATTACTGTTGCCATGTTTATATATCATCATAGATTTACAACTCGACTTACTTGAAGCCTCAACCTTATTGCTGTTTTTTTTATTGCCCGGTTATTGGCTATTTTCTCGAAGTTATCAATATATCACCGATGTACTAGAACGGGTTGGCTTACAACTCGACTCTTTAGGCAATGAAGAGTTTAACAGTTGGCATTTAGCGGGCTTTCATGGCGGTAGAATTGAAGCTTTAAGGCATGATTTTTTACGTTTAAGCCATAAACTCAGCACTAAACGCCTTGAATATATGCACAATGAATCTTTTTTATTTGATTTTATTAAAGATCTCGAACTGCCAATAGTAGTATTAGATCATCATCAACAAATCTATTCATCTAACAATACCTTCAATTTACTTCTTAAAGCTTCAACCAGTACTCTACTTGGCAAAAAGATATCTTCCTTGGGAATTGAATTAAATGATAATAAGTGGCAACAAGCTCAGCAATCACAACTGTCTAAACGTTACCAAATAGCTCAACATATCTTAAAAAGAAGTGGTAGAAACTATCAGTTACTGGTGTTATTTTCCATCGAACAACAACTACGCGAAAACGAAAAGCAAGTTTGGCAACGCTTGATAAGAGTGCTTAATCACGAAGTACGAAATTCATTGACGCCGATATATTCAATGACACAATCATTGCAAGAAATGAAACTAGCAGGACCATTAGCAGCCGAACAACAGCAAATAGAGCATAATATTTTGCAAGTGATTGAAAAGCGCTCATTACAATTATTAGATTTTGTCGAAAATTACAGTGC
>MAAC01018448.1_pt2 | contig 38819 bp, 38 predicted proteins | sample 1115981 | NCBI WGS metagenome assembly MAAC01 (sample SAMN04961126, study PRJNA320927) | seawater metagenome | isolation source: sample BD02T64 sea water enriched with oil for 64 days | place: USA:Gulf of Mexico | collected 2013-07-27 | reverse complement strand
AGGCGTCCAGCTGTCTCTCCAACCCGTCCCTCCGTCTCTCCGAAGTGTCCCCAGCGCCACATCTGCGCCGCCGGTAGGGGGGTTCTAGGGTTACTTCACTGAACCCGCAAGCGATAAATGATGGAAATACGAAGGTTTCTTAAAGCACCACGTTAACGTAAACAATTACAACAACTTAGGCCGAAACAAAGTCAGCAACGCTGCCTCAATATCCCGGCATTCAAGCGCCAAAACAGCAAATCCCAACACCCCAACGCAACCATATAGCGCAATCCTCAGACTTACCCACAGACTCAACACAGAATACTTTGCGAATCCGAGTCGGGTTAAGCCTTGCGAAGCTCTCGCCGCAGGATTTTTCCGACATTGGATTTCGGAAGATCCTCGAGGTAGGTGATTTGGCGCGGGACTTTATAGCCGGTCAGATTTTCACGGCAGTGTTTCATGATCATCTCATCACTCAACTCTGCGCCCGGCGCTTTGACTACAAAAACACTAACGGCCTCGCCAGTCTTGTCATCCGGAATACCAATGCAGGCACATTCGGCCACCCCGGCACAGGCGGTCACCACAGCCTCGATTTCATTAGGAAACACATTGAAGCCTGAGACGTTGATCATGTCCTTCTTACGGTCAACAATGCGCAGGAAGCCGGCCTTATCAAACACCCCAATGTCACCGGTGCGGAAGAAACCCTGGTCAGTAAATGATTCTGCATTGGCGTCTGGCTTGTTCCAGTACCCGGCCATCACTTGCGGGCCTTTTGCACAGATCTCGCCGCGTTCACCCAATGGGACTTCGGTGTCATTCTCGTCCAGCAGGATGATGTCCGTCGACGGCAGCGGTAAACCGCAGGAGCCCGTGAAGTCAGCGACATCAATGGGCACCGCCGTCAGCACCGGCGCGGTTTCCGACATGCCGTAGCCTTCGCTGATATGCTTGCCGGACAGGTCTTTCCAGTTCTGCGAGGTCGTTTCAATGACCGCAGATCCACCGCCGATTGACAGAGTGAGCCTGGAGAAGTCTATCTCTTTGGCTCTGGGGTGCATCGTCACGCCGGCAAACAATGTGTTCACAGCCGGGAACACGGTAATTCCAGCATCTTTAATCGCGTCTATCAGTGAATCCATATCACGAGGGTTTGGGATCAGGATGATCCGCCCTCCCAGCGACACATAGGCCAGCGACAGGGTCAGGCCAAAGATATGATACAGGGGCAGCGCGCAGACCATCACCTCTTCGCTCGGCCTTGAGGCCTGATACAGCATCGCCTTGTACTGCTCCAGATTGGCCACCACGTTCCGATGACTGAGAACCGCGCCCTTGGATGGGCCAGTGGTGCCGCCTGTGTATTGGAAAAAGATGTTATCCTCGCCGGTCAGCCCGGCGGAGATGTGGTCCAGCCCTGCCCCCTCAGTTAGCACATCGGCAAATGGGATGGCGCTGCTCAGCCGACCGTCCACAGACGGGCTTGGGATCGGCAAGTCAGTACCGTCGCCCAGATCAATCGTGACCACGGTTTTCACTGGCGTATTGCCGATGATTTCGGCCAGCACCGGGGTCGAGCCACCATAGATCAGGATCTTGTCAGCACCGGAATCGATCAACTGATGCTCCAGTTCGCGCGCCGTATACAGTGGGTTGACGTTGACCTGCACCGCCCCGGCACGAAGGATACCCAGCATGGCAAGGGGAAAGGCAAAGGTATTGGGCATCATCAGCGCAACACGGTCGCCACGTTTCACGCCCATCTTGGTCTGTAAATAGGCGGCCACGGCACGCGATTTCGCCTCGACCTCGCCATAACTCATGGTCTGGCCAAAACACTCATAGGCGACGTTGTCGGCATAGGTCCGCGCGGCGCCCTCGAACAAGGCCACAACCGAAGGGTATTGATCCGGATTAATCTCGGCCGGAACGCAGTCGTCATATGTCTTCAACCAACTTTTCATCTCAATATCCCTTTGGTCTGAATTCTTTTGCGCAACACCGGGGCTTGGGTGCTGCGGGGCTCCCCACCCTGACGCTATAGGATCTGTGCCAGTTTGCGAAACATTTCGATATTACTGCGGTTCACACCTTTTTCGCGAAACTTGCGGTCAGCGCCGGTGGTCATGATCACCACATTCCGGGTTTGGTCGATATAGATGTATTGACCATAGACGCCGCGCGCCATGAACTCACCCTCATGAGCACCCACCGGAATCCACCACTGGTAGCCATAGCCAGTCTTACCCCTTGCAGTCGGGGCCGAAGGCCGGGTGGACACAGCGATCCACTGCGCAGGCACAACTTGCTGGCCGCCATAGCTACCGTTTTGCAGGATCATCTGACCAAAGCGGGCGAAGTCACGGGTGGTGAAATTCAAGCCGCCCAGCACAAAGGCCACCCCGGCCCCGTCGGTGATGTAATAGCCATCCCGCTCGAGCCCCAAGGGCGTCAGGATCTTCTCGCTCAGCAAAGACGGCACATCGCGGCCGGTGGCGCCACGGATCACCATGCCGATCACATGCGTGTCGATCGAGACATACTGCCAGGTGTCGCCGGGGGTGGCAAAGCTGTCTTTCAGATCGGCGGTGAACTGATCCAGTGTTCCGCCCAGCGCAACAACGCGCCCCATACGGTTAATGTCAGAGTCGTAGTCCAGATAATCCTCGTCAAAGGTCACCCCGCTAGCCATGTTCAGAACATTGCGGATGCTTGCGCCGTCATAAGCGCTGCCTTCCAGCAAGGGCGCGTATTTGGTGACCGGATCATCAAGCGAGGCAATTGCCCCCTCTTCGATCAGCACCCCAAATAGCGCCGACAAATAGCTTTTGGCCACCGACCAGGACACACGCCGATCGCCGGGGGTCGTGCCAAGGTGATAGCTTTCGTGGCGGATCTCTCCATCCTGCAACACCAGCAGCGAAGTCACCGCGCGGTCCTTGATCCACTGTTCAGCGCCCTCCGGCAGCGTCATTTCTGCCCCTTTGGGCAGCGGGCTGATCGCACCAGCGCCGCGTGCCAGTGGAGTGGTCACAAAGGCGCCCTCCATATTGGAGAAGTTGGCAACGATCTTTTCTTCCGAGAACAGCGAGTTCACCGCCAGCAACCGGGTGATCTCCTCACGCTTCCACAAGCCAAGCGCTATGATGACAACACCCAGCACCAGCACTGTACGAACAATGATCTTCAACACTCTGCGCATTTGCTTCCCTCCCGTTTGCCCCAGCCAAGCCTGTGAAGACCATTTGAGCAACCGGGACGCTACGGCAGCTGCGCTATTTGAATTTTCCGAGCAGTTTTGCCATCGCTGACCGCTGATCGGGCTGTTCTTCTGCGACAGCAGATTTGGCCGTTTGCTGGCCCTGCTCTTTGGGCTTGGTGGTCGAACTGCGCGGCGGCGCAACGCGCAGAGCCACCGCATTCATAAACCGCCCGCCATCACCTGCTGCCAGCGATGCAGCCCCATCAGAGATACCGCGCATCAGATCGTCCAGCCAATCCTCGTCCGCCTTGGGAAAGTCCCGCAGAACGTATCCCGCCACCGCATCTTTGTGTCCCGGATGGCCAATACCCAGACGGACACGCCCGTAGTCAGCCCCTATATGCGAATGGATCGAACGCAAGCCGTTGTGCCCGGCATGACCGCCGCCCTGTTTCACACGGCACTTGCCCGGCGCAAGGTCCAGCTCGTCATGCAGCACAGTCACATCATCAACGGTTAATTTGTAGAACCGCATCGCCTCGCCAACCGATTGGCCCGACAGGTTCATGAAGGTCTGTGGCTTCAACAAAATCACTTTCGTGCTGCCAAATTTCCCTTCAGAAATCTGCGCCTGGAATTTGCTTTTCCACGGCGAAAATCCGTGGTCCGAGGCAATCTGATCCAGCGCCATAAAGCCGATGTTGTGGCGGTTGCGCGCGTATTTACCGCCCGGATTGCCCAGTCCGACAATAAGTATCATGTGACGCCTCGCAAAATGTAATCTTAGCAGGCTTGATGCACTGAAACCGGCGCGAAATCCAGAGGCAGTTCCCATCTCACCTCTTTACCCCTAGCATCTCTCACATATTGATTTCAGGAGACGATTGATGCGCAGATTTTTATCCACAGCCATAGCGCTGCCCTTTCTGGCGCTGCCAGCACTGGCACAGCAAGCCGATACCATTTTCACCGATGCAATAGTAATCACCATGAACCCGAACCAACCCGAGGCCGAGGCGGTTGCCGTCAAGGACGGATTGGTCTTGGGGGTTGGCAGCGCCCAGCAAATCACCAGCGCCCATCAGGGCGACGGCACCGAGGTTGTAGATCTGAATGGTATGACCCTGCTGCCCGGCTTCATCGACCCGCACAGTCATTTCATCAATTCACTGTCGATGTCGACACAGGCCAATATCTCGGCCCCACCGGTTGGCCCGGCCACCAACCCCGATGAAATCGTCACCGAGATGTTGCGCTTTTTCGACGGCAAACCGCGCGGCGCGGATCAAATACTGATCGCCTACGGTTATGACGAAAACCTGATGCCAGATGGCCAGTCGCTGACCCGCTATGATCTGGACAAAGCGTTTCCCGACACTCCAGTCTTGGTGATGCACGTCTCATTACACGGTGCGGTGCTGAATTCGGCAGCTTTCGCCAAATACGGCATAAATGCCGCCACTGAAACGCCACCCGGCGGGGTGATCCTGCGGGTTGAGGGATCGAACGAGCCCGAGGGGCTGTTGATGGAAACTGCTTTCATCCCGATCTTTGAACAACTGCCGGCACCTGCCCCCGACGGGCTGAAACAGCGCGTCCTTGACGGGCAGATGATCTATGCCCGTGCCGGCGTCACCACCGGATATGAAGGCGCCACCCACCTGCCGCAACTGAAGGTGCTAAAAGATGCCGCCAACGAGGGCTGGCTGTTCATGGATGTGATCGCCCTGCCCTTCATCACCGATGTTGAAAAAACCCTGGCCGAGTATCCGGTGGAAACCTGGATGAAATACGACAATGGTTTGAAAATCGGTGGTTGCAAGATCACCGAGGACGGATCGCCACAGGGCAAGACGGCTTATTTCACCACCCCCTATCTGACTGGCGGCCCTGCAGGCGAGGAGAACTGGGTGGGTGAGCCAACTTTCCCGCCCGAGATGTTCAATAAAATGGTCCAAACCTGTTATGATATGGGCGTTCAGCTTTTCATCCATACCAATGGCGATGCAGCTGGTGATCTGGCCATTGCCGCACATGAACTGGCAGCTGCCGGTGATCTAAGCGCGGATCGCCGCACAGTACTGGTCCACAGCCAGTTCGCTCGCAAAGATCAGTTGGAAAAATATGCGGCCTACAACATGATCCCGTCGTTCTACACCGAACATACCTTCTTCTTTTCCGCCACCCATATCGCCAATCGTGGCATTGATCAGGCCTCTCGTATCAGCCCAATGCGCGAAGCAATCGACTTAGGAATCAAACCGACCAATCACACCGATTTCAACGTCGCGCCGATAGATCAGATGCTGGTGCTGTGGAGTGCGGTCAACCGCCTGGGTCGCGATGACAATGTGGTCGGCCCCGATCAGCGCATCACCCCCTACGAAGCGCTTGAGGCCATCACCGTCAACGCCGCCATTCAGGCGTTTGAAGAAGACAGCAAGGGCAGCATCGAAGTGGGCAAACTGGCCGATCTGGTGGTGCTGGACGCGAACCCTCTGACGGTGGATCCGATGGAGATCCGGGATATCTCGGTGCTGCGCACTGTTAAGCAGGGCAAAACTATCTTTGCCACTCTGCAACTGGCCAACCCTTCGGCAACATTCTGCATAGAAAGCGGCGGCACCTACGACTCCCAGCAAACTGCGGCGGGGACCGAGGGTATCTGCACGCTCGCCGATGGCACAACGGTAAATGCCTGGACCTATTTCCGCGCCCAAAAAACCTGAGGACGAAACCGCAAAAAAAACGGGGCCCGCATTGGGCCCCGTTTCAAAATTGCCATTGGCAAAATTCTTATGCTTCGGCTGGGGCCTCTTCGCCCTCAACTTCGCCATCTTCGTCTTCGTTATCCGCAGACCGCAGCCCGGATGGAGCTGAGATGTTGGCAACAACAAAGTCACGATCGATGGATGGACGCGCACCTTCGGGCAGATCGATCGACGAGATGGTGATGGTGTCACCAACGTCCAGACCAGCCAGGTCCACAGTGATCTTCTCAGGAATTTCACCGGCAGTTACAACCAGTTCAACTTCTGGACGCACAACCGTCAGAACACCGCCACGCTTAAGACCAGTGGATTCTTCTTCGTTGATGAACTCGACCGGAATGAACAGGGCGATTTCCGAAGTACGACGCAGGCGCATCAGGTCGAGGTGGATCGGCAGATCCTTGACCACATCACGCTGCACGTCGCGGCAGATTACCCGCACGTCATCGTGGCCTTCAACCTTGAGGTTGAACAGTGTCGACTTGAACCGACCAGCACGCAGCATTTTCAGCAGCTTGTTGAACGGGATGTTGATCGCCAGCGGCTCAACTTCGCCACCGTAAACAACGCCTGGGACCAAGCCATCGCGGCGTGCCTGACGAGCGGCGCCCTTGCCTGTCCCCGTCCGTTCCAGAGCTTCGAGATTAGGAATCTCTCCAGCCATGATAATTCTCCAAATTGTAAGGGCGGGAATCCTCCAAGGCTGTATCCCCGCGTGAAGCCGCGCATATAGAGGAAAGGTCAATAGAAGGGAAGAGAGATTTGTCTGTGGTAATTCAGCTCTTCAAATTGGCTTCGACCTGAAACCCGCCGCGAGGTGCCAATCCAAATCTCCGACACCCAGCAAAGGACAGCCCACAACCCATCGGGGCCGTCCTCACTTTTTGTCAGTAAGCGATGCCAGGGTGGCGCACTACCCCGCTACGTTCAAAACAATCTTGCCAATATGCCCCGAACTTTCCATCCGTGTATGCGCCGCAGCAGCATCCGCCAGCGCAAACTCGCTATCCATCACCGGAGCCACTCGTCCCGCCTCGATCAATGGCCAAACCACTTCGCGCAATTCATCTGCAATCCGCGCCTTGGCCAAATCGCTTTGTGGACGCAGTGTTGACCCGGTCACCGTCAACCGCCGCATCATGATCTGAGCAAAGTTCAACTCGACTTTGGGGCCAGACAGAAAGGCGATCTGCACTAGCCGGCCATCATTTGCCAGCGTCTTGATGTTGCGCGCAATGTAATCGCCGCCAACCATATCCAAAATCAGATTGGCACCACCTTCAGCCCGCAGTACCTCGACAAAATCCTCATCGCGGTAATTGATCGCCCGCTCGGCGCCCAGATCCAGACAGGCCTGACACTTCTCGTCCGACCCGGCAGTGGTAAACACCCGTGCGCCCAGCACATTGGCCAGCTGGATCGCGGTCGTGCCAATACCACTGGATCCGCCATGCACCAAAAACCGCTCCCCGGCCTCTAATCCACCACGGGTGAACACATTCGACCAGACTGTGAAAAACGTCTCAGGCAAACAGGCCGCTTGTTTCAGATCAAGCCCCTTGGGCACTGGCAGGCAATGCGCCGCGGGCGTCGCCACATACTCGGCATAGCCCCCACCGGGCAGCAACCCGCAAACCAGATCCCCAACTGCAAATTCACTGACACCAGCGCCAATCGCAACAACCTCGCCCGAGGCTTCCAGCCCCGGCAGATCGCTGGCACCCGGCGGCGGTGCATAGGCCCCCGCCCTCTGCAAGGCGTCAGGTCGGTTGACCCCTGCATAAGCCACTTTGATCACCACCTGCCCATGCCCTGGCTCTGGCACCGGTCGCTCGGTCAGTTGCAAAACATCCGGGCCACCTGGGGTGGAAATCTCAACGGCGCGCATCATGTCACTCATCCGGGATCCTTTCCTTTGCCCTATGCCTAGCACTCCAGCCCAGCTCTGCAAACGCTGATCCCATTGCGGCAGATCGACAAGAGGCCGGTGCCCGCAACCGCGCCGCGCTTGCGCGGCGCCAGGCCCAACGGGAGGCGGGCATTACAGATGCCCGACACCGGGCGGGAGCTCCGGTCAAACAGACAGTGAAACTGTCTGTGATCAGCGCCGAGGGGTCAATGACCCCGGCAGATCCTCTGCAGCTTTGGGAGGTTTGATCTGATCAGCCAGCCAATTGGGTCCGGTCAAGAACGGCTTCAACAGCGGATTCGCCTGTACCTGCGCCTTCAGCTTTTCAAACTGCATGACATTGTCGATGCGACGATCCAGGAACTCCCAGCTTGCCTGATGCTCCAGGCTGTCATCGCCCAGCCAGTATAACACGGTGGCACTATAGACTGCGGAAAGTGACGCCCGCTTGGTGTACCAGTTGATGTCATCCGACCCGTCGCCCAGCGCGTTCCAGATCGCATCCACCGTGCCCCATATCGCCTTGATGCCGTCGCCAGCATATTGCGGCAGGGTTAGCAGGGTCGTCCCACGCCGCACCGCCTCTTTGTCGTCCACCGCTTCTAGCCGGAACCGAATAGCGGCGGCGATCTTGTCGCGAAACCGCAGCCCGGTCAGATCCTCGGTCTTCAGCCGCTGCAACATCAGCACATCGCCCCGCGCGTGATAGGCCAGCGCCAGATCAACCGCCCCTCGTGGGAAAATCGCCCGCGCCAGCACCTCATCCACTCCGGCATCCTTGCAAGCGGCGTGAAATGTAACCTCGGTCCAGCCATCAAACGGCACATGCATCAGCGCTGCGTCCAGCAGCACCTGCTTGGTGGTCGCTTGCACATCATTTCGCTCAGTGTTCATCCCGCGTCTCCCTGCCTCCGGCACCCAATGTCGGCCTTGCCCCATTACTAGGCAAAACAACAGCGTTTTGCTATAGCGCCCCTTCCTGCGATTATTTGCACCGCAACTTAGAAAGGTGCTGAAATCCGCATGCTGGTTAGTGTTCGCGACAACAATGTCGATCAGGCGCTTCGTGTCCTGAAGAAAAAGCTGCAGCGTGAAAGCGTATTCCGCGAAGAGTTTCGATAACCACCGAGGCCCAGCCGAGGGGGTTTGTTTTTTTTGAGCCCTCTGATGAGATCTAAACGCGCTGACACGTTGCCAGTCCCGCCAATTTACTCAGCAGACCAAGCTCTCAGACGTACCCCGACAGTATCAGGCGGATCTCCGCCAGCACCCGCTAAAGGTGTGTACAGGCACCTCTCTTCCCGCTAAAATCTTAATATCAGCAGTTACACGGCGTCCCCCGCCCGCAGCTGCTTGGGTTGACTGACAGTCACGTCCCGTCATCCCTTTTCCCGAAGCGAACCGCGCATCCCCCCAACGCTGCGCACGCCTTGAAAATTTTTGGTTAAGGCGGCGGTCGCTTCGGGACCACCGCCCTGCTCAGGGGTTTCCAACTGGACCACCGAACTTGCCTTCCAACGCGATGTGCAGAGTTCCCCCACCAGGCGCCAAGCGTCCGTAGAGACTACGCTTAAACCTGTGTCATTCCCTCACAACGGGATATGCTTTAGCCTGCTCTCAAAGACCCCAATTACCAAGTTTAACGACTAAGGTCCGCTACTTACAAATTTGCACAAAAAGGACCCGATCCAGTAATTGCCGTTTTGTTGAGAAGGAGGAAAGAATGCTCCGCCAGATATTATTAGTCCTCGCTTGCCTGCTATGTGCCAGTGCATCGTATTCTGGTGAGCGAGTGGCCCTGGTTATTGGAAATTCTGACTACCGCCATAAAGGCATCCCAGACCTGCCAAATGCAGCTCAGGATGCGTTGGACATTTCGCAAAAACTAACCGCCCTGGGGTTCCGGGTTAGCTCTGGCATTGATCTGACCCGATCCGAAATCCTGTCCCTCACTCAGGATGTGCAACAGGCGTTGAATGTAGGTGATGTTGCGCTGTTCTATTATGCCGGACACGCGATCCAGCTGGGGTCAGAGAATTTCCTGATCCCGGTTGATGCCTATGGCTCAGACCAGGAAACGCTCCGGCAAAGATCCGTAAAACTGCAAACAATTCTTGCCGAGATGGAAAGCAAGGCTGACCGCAACATTGTCATCCTTGATGCCTGTCGGAACAATCCCTTCGACATCCCAGCATCCGGTCGCTCGATCGGCGGCACCTCCCGCGGGCTGGCCAAGGTAGATGCTGGGGTCGGCTCGTTCATTGCGTTCTCAACCCAGCCTGGCAATGTCGCCTTGGACGGGCGCGGCAGAAACAGCCCCTTTACCGCCGCCCTTCTAAGGCACCTTCCATCAAGAGATGACGACTTGCACGAAATCATGCGCAAGGTTCGCCGCGACGTGGTCGAGCAGACCAATGGCGCCCAAGTCCCGTGGGAAAATTCCTCACTCATAGAACGTGTTTACCTGGCCTCCCGCGACACCTCGACCAATACAGTCGCAGCGAAACCTGTGTATACGCCACCTACCGAGACAGGCCAGTTCACCCATGAAGTTGCCGGGCTTGATCCATCAGGGGACGGCTTTCTTGCCCTGCGAAGCGGCACAACATCTGCCGCAACCCGATTGCAAAAAATGGCCGAGGGCACACGTCTGCAAATCCTGGGTCAAAACGGCGTCTGGTTCAATGTCCGCACCGAGGCTGGAGTTCAAGGATGGGCACACTCAAACTGGATTCGTTTCGTCGGCGTCCGAGGCAGTCAACCGCAACAAACCTGCGACAGTCTTTGGTTTCAGAGAAACGCCATTTTTGCCCGCAACGGCTATTGCTTCCAATCTGCACGCGGGCGTCAGGCTTTTTCTAACTTGGGATGCAGGGCGGGTATGACTGCCGGGCAGACCCCGCTCACCCCATCCGAGCGTCAGGAAATACTACGGCTGAAAGAACAAGAAACAGCACAGCAATGTCGCTAGGCCCAGCGTGCGGGAACCTGCAGCGGCCCACGAAAAGCCCAGCCACCAAATCGCGCCTGCCCGTCCAGCTGCAGGTCAGGAAATCGATCAAACAGCATCGGCAAGGCAACCTCGGAAATCAACGCCTTGGAAATCCAGGCCCCTGCACAGAAATGTGGCCCCGCCCCAAACGAAATGGCCGGGCTGTTGTTACGGTGCAGATCAAACTCATCCGGACCTGCAAACACCCGCTCATCCCGATTGCCTGAGCCAAACATCAAAAACACCCGCTCACCTGGCTCCAACGTTACCCCGTGCAGCTGATAGCCTTGCGCCACCTGCCGCGGCGACATCCCAATCGGAGAGATCCAACGCGCATATTCCTCAAAGGCCATCAACCATGTGGCCCGCCCCTGCCGCACATCCATCAGCTGCTCGGGGTGCGTCAACAGCGCCCAGACTGTTCCGGCTATCGCATCCCTCGGCTCGTTTTGCCCACCCGAGATCGCCAGCTTGATATTGGCCCGCACCTGCGCGTCGCTCAATCCAGCCCGCCGCTGCACCGCCAGTAATGATAGATCCTGCCGATCATCCTGATCCTCATCCCAAGCATCAATGTGCCGGTCAATCGACGCTGTGCAGTCATCACACCGCGCCGCCACATCTGCATCGCCGGCGTAATTGGCACAGCCATCAATCATCCCCTGACTGACCCGGTCCATTTCAACAGCGCTCATATTGGTCAGCCCGGTGACCAGCTTCAACGCCTCGGCCGACAGCAGCAGAGCATAGTCCCGCACCAGATCACCGCCCGGTTTCTCGGCCAACTGATCCAGCACTGCCTGTGCTGCCACACGAAACTGCGCCAGCCAGTGCCGCTGCACTGTTTTGGGCGACACAGTGGGAAAGATTGCCCGGCGTTCAGCCATGTGATCCGCCCCATCCCGGCGCATCATGTTCTGCCCCATCAGCTGGGTCATCAGCCCATCGGGCTGTTGGGACGAAAACACATCAGTCTTCTTTTCCTGCGCAAAGATATCGTCGCGCCGCGTAATCAGTGTCGCGCCAAGCTGTGGAACATAAACCAGCGGAGCCCGCGCCCGCATGAGCGCCAAATCAGGATAAGGATCCTGCCAAAAGGCCTTTAGGTCGACATCATACTGCGGGGATTTTGACATTGCTCACCTATCGACAGAAAGACACAGCTCCGCCACTGGCGTCATGTGTAGGGTGCGTGCTGGCACGCACCAACCGCCCGCCTCAATAAATTTTGGGCACATACAGCTCGTCCGGCAACACCTGACGTTCATACTTGGGATTATACTCGCGGTCCGGCAGATCAACCTTCTCGCTGGACACCTCAGTATAGGGGATCTGCGACAGCAGATGCTCGATACAGTTCAACCGTTCGCGCTTTTTGTCGTTGCCCTCAACCACATACCAAGGGGCCTCGGGGATATTGGTGCGCGCCAGCATATCCTCTTTGGCCTTGGTATACTGCTCCCAACGCACCCGGCTTTCCAGATCCATCGGCGACAGCTTCCACTGTTTCATCGGATCGTGAATGCGCATCATGAATCGCAGCTGCTGCTCTTCGTCCGTAATCGAGAACCAGTATTTCAACACAATCGTGTTTGAGCGCACCAACATCCGTTCAAATTCCGGAACATCCTGGAAAAACGTTTCGACCTGGTCGTCCGTGGCAAAATCCATCACCCGTTCAACCCCGGCCCGATTGTACCAGGACCGGTCAAACAGCACGATTTCTCCACCCGACGGCAGATAGGGAACGTAGCGCTGAAAATACCACTGGCTCTGTTCACGACGGCTGGGCGCCGGCAGTGCCACCACCCGCGCCACCCGTGGGTTCAAACGTTGGGTGATCCGCTTGATCACTCCGCCCTTACCAGCTGCATCGCGCCCTTCCATGATCACCAGCACCTTGGCACCAGTTTCAACCACCCAATCCTGCAGCTTGATCAACTCGGCCTGCAGCCGCAGCAGGTTGCGGAAATACACTTGCCGGTCCAGCATTTCGGGGTGCTGCGCGCGGTAAATCTTGCGCAGCTCCATCGACAGCATCGGTTCAGCGGATTCAAATTCAATCCCCTCGTCCAGCATGTCCTGCAGTTCATCTTCCAGCCAGTCCATGGTTGTGCTGTCATCTTCACGGGTCACAAGACGGCTCCTTTAAATATAAATACACTCAACCCGCCGCTTAGGCACGGCAACGAGGAATGGGTGTCGCCACCGGGATTTGGATATACCTCTAGGAAAACCGGAATTCACCAAAGGTTCAACCCGAAAGCACCCGCACCGCCCTGTTGGCCCGAGATTTCACAGAATCGTTTCATTGCCCGGGTGTTTGCCAACGTCGCGCCCGCTAAACCGGCAGGGCTGTTGTCTTGAACACCGTCCTCAACGCAAACGAGCTCTGCATCTGCGCCACCCCCGGCAATCGCGCCAAATGCTGGCGGTGGATACGGGCAAAATCATCGGTGTTCTCAGCGACCACCTTAAGCAGGTAATCCGCCGTTCCTGCCATCAAATGGCACTCCAGCACATCCGGAATGCGCGCCACCGCGCGTTCAAAGGCATCCAGCACCTCATCCGCTTGCCCTGACAGGGTAATTTCGACAAAAATAGTGCTTGGCACCTGCATTTTACGCGCGTCCAGCAAGGCGACATAATCGCGAATGTAGCCATCTTTCTCTAGTCGCTGCACCCGCCGGTGACAGGCCGAAGCCGACAGATTCACCACCTCGCTCAGGTCGGCATTGGAAATCCGCCCCTGTTTCTGCAACGCCACCAAAATGCGGCGATCTGTCTGATCAAGTGACATATGTTCGAAGATCCTTGCTGAGATCACCTCTTATAGTCGGAGAAACTTCGAATGATAGGTTTTAATTTTGCCCAAAAAAGCAGCACATGCGACTGCCGAGATGGTATTACCAAGACAAGGAATTGGAGGATACACTTATGAAAATCGGCTGCCCCACAGAAATTAAACCGCAAGAATTTCGCGTTGGCATGACACCCGACGCCGCCCGCGAAGCCGTCAACCACGGCCACGATGTCCTTATTCAGCAGGGCGCCGGCATGGGCTCAGGCTTTCCTGACACGGATTACTCCACGGCTGGCGCTCAGATCATCGCCACGGCCGAAGAAATCTTTGCCTCCGCCGACATGATCGTCAAGGTCAAGGAACCCCAGGCAGGCGAACGCAAGATGCTACGCGAAGGCCAGCTGCTGTTCACCTACCTGCACCTGGCCCCAGACCCCGAGCAGACCCACGACCTGCTGGAGTCGGGCTGCACCGCTATTGCCTATGAGACCGTCACCGACGATCGCGGTGGCCTGCCGCTGCTGTCCCCAATGTCCGAGGTCGCAGGCCGGCTGGCCCCCCAGGTTGGCGCCTGGACCCTGCAAAAAGCCAACGGTGGCCGCGGTGTACTGATGGGCGGCGTACCCGGCGTATCCCCAGCCCGCGTCGTCGTTATCGGCGGCGGTGTTGTTGGCACCCATGCTGCCAAGATTGCTGCCGGAATGGGCGCTGACGTGACAGTGCTGGACCGCTCGCTGCCTCGGTTGAAATATCTCGACGATGTGTTTGGCCGCGACTTCAAGAACCAGTATTCCACCGCTGGTGCCACCTTGGACCTGGTGCGTCAGGCCGACATGGTCATTGGCGCTGTGCTGATCCCCGGTGCTGCCGCGCCCAAACTGATCACCCGCGCCCAACTGTCCGAAATGAAGCCTGGTGCGGCCATTGTTGACGTGGCCATAGATCAGGGCGGCTGCTTCGAGACCTCCAAGGCCACCACCCATGGCGATCCGATCTATGACGTCGATGGCATCATGCATTACTGCGTCGCCAACATGCCCGGTGCTGTTGCCCGCACCTCGACCATTGCATTGGGCAATGCAACCATGCCGTTCATGCTGGCACTGGCCAACAAGGGCTGGCGTCAGGCCTGCACCGATGACCCGCATCTGTTGAACGGGTTGAACGTGCACGCTGGCCAGCTGACCTACTACGCGGTGGGCAAGGCGCTGGGGATCGACGTTGTCTCACCCAGTGTTGCGGTCAAACACTAAGACCTCTCTCGGCCTTTGCCACATCTGGCAGGGGCCGAGTTCGCCAAGACCATCGACAAAGATCTCCAAGACCAGTTCGGGCTGTGTTATGCCCATGTCAGCATTGTAGCCAAGACACGCTGCCACCAAAAAATCGGCTGGAAATGACTTTACGTTGGGGAAGGCCTGCACAGCGTAGGTATTTACGCGTTATGACGCCCCAAATTGACAAACGGAGAGATTTCGATGGAACAAATTGTAGAACAGGGCTTTGCCTATTGGCCGATGGTGCTGAATGGCATCAAGGCTCTGGCCGTTCTGATCATTGGTTGGATGGTCGCTGGCATGATCAGCCGCGCGATCCGCAAGCGCATCAACGCGACCCCTGAAATTGATCCGACTTTGGGCAACTTTGTCGCCAGCATCATCCGCTGGGCCCTGATTGCAGTTGTTCTGATCGCTGTCTTGGGCATCTTTGGTATCGAGGCCACCAGTCTGGTCGCCATGATGGGCGCCGCAACTCTCGCTATTGGTCTGGCCCTGCAGGGCACGCTCAGTGACCTGGCGGCAGGCTTCATGCTGGTGCTGTTCCGCCCCTACAAGTTGGGTCAATATGTTGACATTGGTGGCACCTCCGGCACCGTCAAGGACCTGAACCTGTTCATCACCGAACTGGCCACCGTCGACAACGTGCAGATCATCATCCCCAATGGTCAGGCCTGGGGCTCGGTCATTACCAACTACTCGCACCACGAAACACGCCGCGTCGATCTGGTGTTTGGCATCGACTATGGTGACAACGCTGATACCGCCAAAGAAATCATCCTGGCTCAGGTCAATGCTGATGCGCGCGTTTTGAAAGACCCAGAGCCTTGGGTGCGCGTGACCAACCTGGGCGACAGCTCTGTTGATCTGACAGCCCGGATCTGGTGCAAGGCCGACGACTATTGGGAGCTGAAATTTGCCATGACCCAAGCAGTCAAAGAGGCGTTTGACGCCAAAGGCATCTCGATCCCTTATCCGCATCAGGTGGAAATCCACAAGCAAGCCTAACACCACGCGCCCCTACCATAGGTGGGGGCGCCTCATCAGGCTGCAGGTCTACTGCGCCTTTAGGGGTCGTCTTTGGACAGCGGCCCTTGGTCGGATCAGGCGGGGGGAAGTTCGCCGAATTCGACAACAGATCCCCGCTCGTCCGTGAACGACCATTGCGCGACCAGGAACTGGTAGTTGCGGGTTTCCCAGCCTGACAGATCGCGCAGGAAATGTGGCCGCCAGGTTCCCTCGGCATTTACAGGCAAGCGAATGCTATCGATATTAGTCTGAGTTTGGTTTCTCATCGCCACCCGAACCACGTTCGAAAACAGTCGCTCCAGACACAACTCAAGCGGCGCTGTTTCCATGGCCCGCCTGCCAGCAAAAATAACATCAACCTGCGTGTTTTGCTGAAAGAACCCTTTTACCACCAAGTCCCCGCGACTGGTGCGGGTCTTATGCGGCACCAATTCGAGATCGAGATGAGTGACACCCTTTTTGAAAAGTCCCGCGTCTTCTCTCGCCGGTGAAATTTCAGAAGCTGGTGCGCGACGTTCCTGCATGAAGAGTTCCAAACCTTGGGGCCAAAGGTAAATCACACCACAAGCGTGGCGCAGAAAATAATGTTAGGGTACCTTATTCCTGACCACCTTAACGAACGGTTGATCGCAGAGTTAAATCACGATCAACGATGCCGCCGCATCACCAAAGTCTGCAGGCCTTCGTAGATGGCCTCTCCGCTCACTTCATACCCGGCTTTTCGGGCAACATGCTGTGATGCGCTGTGGTCTGGATCAAAAATACAGACGGTCTCGCGCCAGCCTTTAACCTCATCCGCCCATTGGTGCATACGTTGCACCGCTTCGCTGGCATACCCCTGCCCATGCGCCGCCGAAGCCAGCACCCAGCCTGCCTCGGGCAAACCATCCAAGCTGGGGGTGATATCACGTTGGTAATCGGCGAATCCGACCTCTCCCAGAAACCGGCCATCACCGCGCGCCTCGACCACCCAATAGCCAAACCCCAGGGCCTGCCAATGGCCGATATAGCGCAACAACCGCCCCCACGAGGCCTGACGCGTGGACGCGACACCACCGATAAATCGCACCACTTCGGGGTCTACCCACAAGGCGGTCACATCGTCAAAATCCTCCACCCGGTGCGGGCGCAGGATCAGACGGTCTGTCTCAAGAACCGGAGCGATCATCCCGGCAGCTCACCACTCAGGACATAGCGCAAGATTTCAACCACCTGCGCGGGCTCTTCGGCCACGGCCAGTGCCGCTGCATCAACCTCTTTCAGCGCATGCTGGTGATCTGCTCCATGCAGCACGATCAGTGATTTCCCCAGCGCCGCAGCAAAGCCCGCATCAAAGGCCGCATTCCACTGTTTGTATTTCTCACCAAAGCGCACCACCACCACATCGGCGTCACTAATGCCCTTGCGGGTGCGAATGGCATTCACCATCGCGCCCTTGTGGTCATGCCAGTACTTGTTGCTCTCAGCGCCCAGAATTTTCACACCACAATCGTCGCTGGATTCGTGATGGGTGACCGGGCTGTTGAATGCCACGTCCAGTGACGCCGCCCCGTCAATGATCTGCTCGCGCCAGTCTGTGTGGATCTCACCCGAGAGATAAACCTTCAATGTCATGCCTTCATATCCTTTGTTGTATCGGCCTGGTCAGCCTCTGCCAGCATCGCCGCGACCGCGTCGTCAGCCACCTGGCGAAAATCTCTGTAATGCGCGCCAACCGACCAAAATGGCTGTGGGCTGAACAAGCAGATCACAGTATCCACCAGCCCGGACAATTCGTCCACCACATCCGGCGGCGCCGCGGGAACAGCCAGAACAATTCGCCTAGGCCCGCGCACCTGTAGCCCCAGCAACGCCGCCCGCACCGTCGCCCCAGTGGCTATGCCGTCGTCTACAACCACCACAGTGCGCCCAGTCAGATCTATTGCGCCGCGTGACCCCAAATACATCTTGCGACGCTCTGCAATCTCAATCCGTTTACGCGCCGCGGCATCTTCAAAGTCATCACTGCCCAGCCCCGCCGATTGCAGCAATGCCGCGTTAAACACCGGCGCAGCCCCTTCAACCACCGCGCCCGCCGCCAGTTCAGGATTACCCGGCATGCCGATCTTGCGCACCAGGATCAGATCCAAGGGCGCCCGCAACGCCCGTGCAATCGGCAAAGCCACCGGAACACCGCCCCGCGGCAGCGCCAGCACAACCGGATCGTCCAACGACAGCACGCTCAGCTTTAGCGCCAATTCCTTCCCAGCGGTTTCCCGATCCTCAAACATCTACGCCTCCGCCCTGCGATATAGCGCAAATCGGGGCGACCCATAGATCAGAGCCGACGGGCAACAATAAAGCGGCTGGGGGGCTTGGCCGGATAATTGCCCGTCTCAAGAATCTCAAACCCAGCATCCGCCACCTGCTGCTCAAACCCAGCTATAGTGCGGAAAGCAACAAACGGAGCCTTCCCCAGCAACTGCATCAGCGGGATCAATCTGCGCAAAACTCGAAATTTCCAACCAGCGCCTTCCTCAGGCTCACAAATACTCTTTGAGATAAAAAGCCCACCCGGCTTGACCATCTGCTGAACATGGCTCAGCGCGCCATCCAGATCTTCGACCAGATGCAACAAGTTAAAGGCACAGACCACGTCAAACGGACCTCTTGGGGCCTCTGAAACATCTCCCAATGCCAAATCAATGTTGTTCGCCCCGGCATTAAAAATCTTGTCCCGTGCAATATCCAGCATCGCTGGGGACACATCGCTGACCGTGTATTGCGCCACTGCCGGAGCCAGATGCAAAGCAGTGGTGCCGGTGCCCGCCCCCAGCTCCAAAACATGATCACTTGCTTTCAGATAGGACCGGGCACGGGCTAGTGTGGTTTCATAGGCCGCCGGATCGCCGACCTTAGATTTAGCATATTTGGCCGCTGTATTGTTCCAAAATTGAACGTTCTGTTGCATCGCAATCTCCTTTCCGCGGAAATACCTCACTTTCGCTCATACATGAATTGTCAAAAATCGCAGCCTGCTTATACATATTTGCATGTCCATCTTACCTGATGACCTGAACTGGAACCATCTGCGCGCGTTTCTGACCACGGCCAAGGCCGGGTCTCTGTCCGCGGCTGCGGCCCAGCTGGGGCAGACTCAACCCACTCTCAGCCGACAGGTCGCAGCCCTTGAGGCAGAACTTGGTGTGTTGCTGTTTGAGCGTATCGGCAAGCAACTTGAACTGACACGGGTGGGGATAGACCTGCTGGAGCACTTGCGCCCCATGGGTGCCGCCGCAGAGCAAGTCGCCCTCACGGCGTCCGGACAATCCCAAAGCATCGCCGGTCTGGTGCGCATCACTGCCAGCGACGTCTTCTCGGCTCACCGGCTTCCGGACGTCGTACACTTGTTGCGGGATCAGGCACCCGATTTGCGCGTCGAGATCATCGCCGCCAATGACATCCGCGACCTCATGCGGCGCGAGGCTGATATCGCCATCCGTCATGTCGCCCCTGAGCAACCTGACCTGATAGCCCGCAAACTGAACGAGATTTCGGGGTATTTCTACGCCAGCCGAACCTATCTGGAACACCACGGCACGCCACAGTCTTATGCCGAATTGCCGCAGCATGATTTTGTCGGATTCGGCGATCCCAAGCGCATGATCGACACCCTCGCACCCATGGGTATCTCCCTGACGGCGCGCAACTTTCGCTGCGGGTCAGAAAGCGGTCTGGTGGCTTGGGAATTGGCCAAACAGGGCTTCGGTATCATCCCGATGGTCAGCAGCTTGGGTGACACAACCCCCGACATGGAACGGCTACTGCCACAAACCTCCCCCTTCCAGATCCCAGTCTGGCTGGTCACCCATCGCGAACTCCACACCAGCCGCCGCATTCGGCTCGTCTACGATACATTAGCGGATTTTCTGTCTAAGGGCTGAGAGTTCGAAACCTTCCTGATGGCATCCTATGCCCTTGGGACGTGATGCGCAGTAGCCCGGCCCGTATCAACTGCATAAAAAAGCGCGCCCCAATAGGAGCGCGCTTTTCAAATCTCAATTCCGTCGAAGCTTACCCGCGCAGGGTGCCGCCCGTCGCCTTGGTCACCTTGGCCACGATCTTCTCGCTCACGGCCTCGATATCCTTTTCTTTCAGCGTCTTGTCCGTCGGCTGCAAACGCACGGTAATGGCCAGCGACTTCTTGCCCTCGCCCAAGCTGCCACCGATAAATTCATCAAACACGCGGACCTCTTTGATCAGCGCCTTGTCGGCTCCGCCAGCTGCATTAACCAGCGTCAGCGCCTCGACGCTGTCATCCACCACAAAGGCAAAGTCCCGTTCAACCGCTTGCAGATCGCTCTGGTTCAGCGCCCCGCGCGATGCACCGGATTTGCGCGGCATCGGGATTTCATCTGGCCAGATGGTAAAGGCAACTGCGTCGCCCTTGATGCCCATTTCTGACAGCACCTTGGGGTGCAACTCGCCAAAGACACCCATGACCTTTTTCGGCCCCAGACAGATCTTGCCGTGACGGCCCGGATGCCACCACGCTTGCGCGCCGCGCAACACTTGCACCTTAGCCGGAGCACCGATCGCAGCCAGAACCGCCTCGATATCTGCCTTGGCGTCGAACACGTCGATCGACCGGGATTCACCGTGCACATCCTTGGGACCATTGCGACCAACCAACAGACCGGTAATCAGATTGTGCTGCTCGCCCGGCTCGCCACCGTGAAAGGCAGGGCCAACCTCGAACAGCGCCAGATCCATATAGCCACGCGCCTGATTGCGCGCTGCCGCCTGCAACAGACCGGGCAACAACGCCGGACGTAGATGCGACATCTCGGACGAGATTGGGTTGGCCAGCATAGTGGTATCAGTGCCACCACCAAACATCGCCGCCGAGGGTTGGTCGATGAATGTATAGCTAACCACTTCATTGTAACCCAGCGCCGCACAGGTACGCCGTGCCATCTGCTGGCGCCGCTGCTGCGGTGTCATCACTGGCTTGGGAATGCCATCCGTGATGCGCGGCAGCGGCTTGCCTACCAGCTTGGTCAGTGATGCAATCCGCGCCACTTCTTCCACCAGATCAGCCGAGCCCTGTACGTCAGGACGCCAACTAGGCACATGCGCCTGATTTCCCTCAAGCCGGAAACCAAGATGTGTCAGCGTCTGGCGCTGCTCGGCCTCGGGGATATCCATCCCCACCAGCGACTGCACCCGTGCTGCGTCCAGCTTGTACGCGCGTGCATGGTTCGGCGCTTGCCCGGCAACCACCACATCCGAGGCCTCGCCGCCACAAAGATCCAGGATCATCAGTGTCGCCAGCTCCAACCCCTCAAGTGTGAACTCGGGGTCAACGCCGCGTTCAAAGCGATAGCGCGCGTCGGAATTAACTTTCAGCGCCCGCCCTGCAAGCGCGATCTGGATATGATCCCAAAAAGCGCTCTCCAGGAACACATCTACAGTGTTCTCGGTCACACCAGTGGCGAGACCGCCCATGATGCCGGCAATGCTCTCGGCGCCGTTGTCATCGGAAATCACCATCTGGCCAGCGACCAGAGTGTATTCCTTGTCGTCCAGCGCCATCAGCACTTCGCCGCCCGTGGCGCGATGCACCCGCAGGTCGCCAACAACCTTATCCGCGTCAAACACGTGCAAAGGCCGGTTCTGGTCATAGGTAAAGAAGTTGGTGATATCGACCAGCTTGGAGATCGGACGCAGACCAATCGCAGTCAGGCGATCCTGCAACCACTGCGGGCTGGGACCGTTGGTCACGCCCTTGATCAGCCGCCCGGTGAAATGCGGGCATCCATCCAGTGTGTCTTCGTCGATGCTGACATTGATCGGGCAGGAAAAGCTGCCGTCGACCGGGGCGTAATCCTTGACCTTCAGCGTGCCCAGACCACGGGCGGCCAGATCACGGGCGATACCGTAAATACCCAGCGCATCCGGACGGTTCGGAGTGATCGCAATCTCGATCACCGTATCCACCTTGGAGGGATCGTTCTCGGCCAGCCAGTCGACGAACTTGTCACCCACCGCGCCCGAGGGCAGCTCGATGATACCGTCATGCTCCTCCGACAGCTCCAGCTCACGCTCGGATGCCATCATGCCATAGGACTCGACGCCACGGATTTTGCCAACACCGATGGTGATATCCAAACCGGGAATATACATACCAGGTTTGCAGACAACCACAGTGATACCTTCACGCGCATTTGGCGCACCACAGATGATCTGCATCTCGCCCTCATCGGTGTCCACCTTACAGATCCGCAGCTTGTCGGCATCCGGGTGCTTCTCGGCGTGCTTTACATAGCCCAGGGTGAAATCCTTGAGCCGGTCAGCCGGATTGCTGATCTCTTCGACCTCCAACCCCAGATCGGTCAGAGTCTCTGCAATTTCGTCCACTGATGCATCAGTGTCGAGGTGATCTTTCAGCCAGGAAAGAGTGAATTTCATCGGTCAAGGATCCCTTGGCAAGCCATGCGTGTTTCATGAGGGAATGGCAAAGAATGGGCCGGGGTGCAAGACTTGGTCGCGCAACCGCTCAAGGATAGCTGGGAGTGAGGCCCAAAAGCTCATCCAGCTGCCGCCCAATCCAGCCATGTGGGATGAAATGCCCACCCGGGTGCAGGTCCAGCGTCACTTGCCCTGCATCCGGATACAGCGTATCGCCGCCCGGGCCCAGCGGGAAATCCATCACCGTATCAGCCAGCCCATGCACATGGCGCACTTCGCGCGGGGCTTCCGGACAGGTCTCATTTTGATCAATACTGCCCGCCACCGCCAACAGCGCCGTGACATCATTGCCACTGTGACACGCATACCGCCAAGCCATCGCCGAACCATAGGAGTACCCCGAGACATAGATCCTGTCCGCATCCACCGGATACCGCTTAGCCACATCCTCGAGCACCCGGTCGGCGAACCCAACATCCTCGGTCCCCGCATTCCAGAAATTCCAGGTCTTGGATCGCCCATTTGGCGTCACCAGCAAAACGCCACGCCGCTTGGCCGACTGCCCCACCCGCTCGCTGCCTTGCGCATGGGTGCCGGTGCGCGACCAGCCATGAAAATGCAGCAACACCGGCAGGGCGGCCTCCCCATCCCAGCCGTCAGGCTCCATCACATGGTACGAGCGGTCGTCCAACTGGCAAGGTTGTGACAGATGGCAATCGCCCCGTTGGGTGCCGACGGCAAACAAGGCTGACGGGGCCGCAAAGGCAAAGAGCAAAGCAATTCGAAACATGCCCCGCACCCTAAGGGATCGGGCAGAGCTGTCACTTCACATGTTTGTTTGGGACGGGTGAGGAGAAAGAACCAAGGTCGGCACGCTCCTGCCCGGGTGCGCTCAAAGCTAGCGTCTAAAAAACGCTAAGGGCGGCGCCTGACCTTGGGGAGGTGCAAAGCGCCTTCCCGGGGGGAAGGTCAGGCGCCGCCCGGTGTGCCACCGGGCGAAACAGAACCAGTAGTTCCAAACGCAAAACGCCCGCCTTTTACAGACGGGCGCGAGGCGGGGCTGATGCCCTACACTACGGTAGGATCTAGCGGCTCAATCCACCATGCAGACTTGGCATATCCAGACACTGGAAGCCATAATGCCGCAGCCAACGCAGGTCGCTGTCAAAGAAGGCGCGCAGATCGGGGATGCCGTACTTCAGCATCGCCAGACGGTCGATACCAATGCCGAACGCAAAGCCCTGATAGACATCCGGGTCAATGCCGCCAGCAGCAATCACCTTGGGGTGCACCATGCCAGAGCCAAGGATCTCCATCCAGTCGTCGCCTTCACCGATCTTCAGCGTGCCGTCTTTCCAGCTACAGCGAATATCAACCTCGGCCGACGGCTCGGTGAACGGGAAGTGGCTGGCACGGAAGCGCAGCTCCACATTGTCGACCTCAAAGAACGCCTTCACAAACTCCTCTAGCGTCCATTTCAGGTTCGCCATCGAAATGTCAGTGTCCAGCGCCAGACCTTCGACCTGGTGGAACATCGGCGTGTGGGTCTGGTCATAATCGGCACGGTACACACCACCGGGACAGATGATACGCAGCGGCGCGCCCATCTTCTCCATCGAGCGGATCTGTACCGGCGAAGTATGCGTACGCAGCACATGCGGCGGACGATCATCACCCTCGGCGCGGTGCATATAAAACGTGTCCATCTCGGCCCGCGCGGGGTGGTGGCCGGGGATGTTCAGCGCGTCAAAGTTATACCAGTCGGTATCAATGCGCGGCCCTTCGGCAACCGAAAAACCCAGCTCGGCAAAGATCGCCGTCAGTTCTTCCTGTGCCTGACTGACCGGGTGCAACGTGCCAGTGCGACGCGCGCGGGTTGGCAGGGTCACGTCCAGCCATTCGGTACGCAGACGCTCGTCCAGCGCCGCATCCGCCAGACCAGCCTTCTTGGCCATAATGGCCGAGTTAATCTCGTTCTTCAGCGCATTCAGCGCCGGGCCGGCCTCTTGGCGCTGTTCTGGCGTCATCTTGCCCAACTCGCGCATCTTCAGCGCCACTTCGCCTTTTTTACCAACGGCGGCGACCCGAATGGTCTCCAGCGCGTTTTCATCGGCGGCATTGGCGATTTGGCTTAGGTATTTTGACTTAAGATCGTCCATGACGGTCCCCTGAAATTTGCTTAGGTCCTGCTACCACAGCAGCCAGTGAAAGCAAGTATCCCAAAACGCTCTGTTCACCACTGTGCCTGATATGCGCCCCTGCCTTGCAACATGGCCTCCCCCAGCCCATGTTGCGGGCACCTATATTGGAGAAAAACTCATGTCCGACAGGCTGACCCGCAAGCTGACTACGATCCTGGCAGCCGATGCTGCCGGTTACAGTCAGGCCATGGGCGCAGATGAAGTTGGCACCTACGCCGAGTTGAACGCAGCCAAGGACATTTTTGGCAAGCTAATCACCCGCCACGGCGGACGCATCGCCAATACTGCCGGTGACGGCTTCATTGCCGATTTCCCCTCCACAGTCGAAGCCGCCCAGTGCGCCATCGAGGCCCAACGCGAACTGAGCGCCCGTAACGGAGGGCTGAAGTTCCGCATAGGCATACATCTGGGCGATGTGATCGTTGACGGCGATGATCTGATTGGCGAAGGCGTCAACCTGGCCGCCCGATTGCAAAGCATGGCAGAACCCGGTGGCGTGCTGATCTCGCAGCAGGTCTATGATCAGGTACACAGCAAGCTGACCATCGGGTTTGAGTACCTCGGGGAAAAGCGGCCCCGCAACCTGCCAGATGACATTCCAATCTACCGCATAGCCATGACCAAAGCGGGCTTTTCCGGGCACTGGAAACACGAACCAAAACCCGGCGCCTACAGACACGCCACCGCTGAAGCCCGCCCTGAACAACCGCAACTTCCACCGTCACGCCAAATCATGATGGCAGCCCTTATTTGCGGCGCACTGGTGCTATTGAACCTGGTCACCGGCGGATCAGCCTGGGCGCATTGGCCCATTCTGGCCATCGCAACGATCAGCGGGCTAAAGTGGGCAGGGTCCGTGATCCCGCCGCATGTCAGCGCCGTCATTCCCACGCAAGTGCTGGTGCTCATCACATCACTCACTCTGGTGAATATCTTCAGCTGGAACGGCTACCCTTGGGTTTTTTGGCCCGCCGGAGCCCTGATCGTCGTCAGCTTGGGACGCCGCATTATGTCCCCGCCCGAATAGAGCCATCACAAAAGACGCCCAATCTTGGCCACAACACCCACCCAATGCCGACCCCATACGGTGGAAACGAAAAAAAACGGGCTAAATAGGCTAACAATATCAACACCAACCCCGGAAAGTCCCTGCAAACTACCGGAGGAATAGTGATCAATAACGAGAGCCTTCTGTTTTCACCCGACGCGCCGCTGCCCAACCACGCGCTGCATGGCTTTGCCTATGATGGCGTCGACATGATTTGTGGCAGCCTGGGCTATTCAAAATTCAAGGCACGGCGCGGCAGGCTGGTGAAACCCGGTCAGGATGGCTCATATATTGTGGTGAACCGCAACGGCAACAAGACCGTGATTGGCACCGACTTCAGCGGATATTCCACCCTATTTCTGTATCAAAGCGACAAACATTGGGCAGTGTCCAATTCCTTTGTGACACTGGCCCAGCATGCCTATTGCGGATCAGGCGGCCTCAGCTCAGACCTGCTCAGCCTTCACAGCCACAACATCAAGAAATCACTGGGTTTCCAGACCTCACTGATCTCGATGGGCATCAAGGAAATCCAACTGGTTCCCGTCGGCCAGCAGGTGGTCATTCACCATGCGCCAGACAGCGACAGCGCCACAACCGAGCCTATATGGACAGGCAAACCCGCCCTTGCCGACTCCTCTCGGTACCACTCAGCAATGAGACAGTTCCTGACCACAGCAGCCGGGCAGATGTGCACCATGCTGCAGTCAGACGCAGACATCACCTGCGACATCACAGGCGGGCGCGATTCCCGAACGGTTTTGGCGATCATGCTGTTTGCCTCGCGTCTTCTGGGTATCTCCCTGAATGATCGCGTCCACTTCAACTCACGCGAGAACGCGGGCATCGACTTTCAAATTGCCAGCCAGCTCTGCAGTAGCATCGGCGTCACCCTGAACCGCCCCGAGACGGAGGCCCTGACAAAACGGGCCTTACACGGAGACCACGGATACAAGGTCTGGAAGCAGCAGCATCTGGGCGCTCACCACCAGATCATGTTCCCCCTTGTGCACCGCGACTCGACCCATTTCTGGCTCAGCGGCAATGGCGGGGAAAGCCACCGTTACCGACATTCCTTTGGCCCCTCGCCCGACGTCGAACACTATTTCCGAAGTGTCACCAAGACATTCCCCTGTGACAAAACCCGAGATCGCTTTCTCCAACGTCTGCTCGACGATCTTGAAACGCAACGCCAATGCGCCTTTTCGGAAAGCGATGACTTAATGCTGCTGTACCGCAGCTATCGCGACCGAATGCACCACGGCCGCCGATCCAGAATGTTCAACGCGATCACACCGCTGTCGAGCAGGCTGCTACGCCAAACCTCGGATCACTGCACGCAAGAGAGCTGGGAAAATGGTCTGGTTCTGGCTGACATCATCGCCAATCTGGCGCCCGACCTGCTGCAGACCCCGTTCGAGAAACCCTACCCCGGCTATGACGCGGGCTCGCTTATTTTTCGCCAGCGGTTTTCCAATCTGGCCGAAGACGTCGATACATCTGGTGAACTGTTCCGCGATCCAGCATATGCACCCGCAGACCCCCAGGACGACAACCGCTGTGCGATGGATGCTATCAAAGGTGACTTCAGCTTTGCCATTGTGAAGGCCAAAGAGCTGGGCATCTATTCCGATGATTTTCTTGCCGACGCACAACAGGTGATGAGCCGGGCTGCTGCGGACACCTCAGACACTCCGCGACTTTTTGGGCCGCAGATCTCTCAGATTTTGCTGGCTGCTGAACTGTCCCAGCTATGGCGGTAGCGCCAAGAGCGACGATCAACAACGAAAAAGGCCGCCCCAGATGGAGCGGCCTTAAATCTGTCAGTTTGCAGCGGGCGCCTTAAGCGGCCAGAGCAGACTGTGCCTGGCGCACGATGGCACCAAATGCTTCGGGCTCGTGAACGGCCAGGTCAGCCAGAACCTTACGGTCGACTTCGATGCCGGCCAAGTTCAGGCCATTGATGAAGCGGCTGTATGTCAGCGCCTCGTCGTGGCTACGAACCGCAGCGTTGATACGCTGGATCCACAGAGCGCGGAAGTTACGCTTACGATTCTTCCGGTCACGGGTTGCGTATTGGTTGGCCTTGTCGACAGCCTGTGTAGCTACCTTAAAGACACTTTTACGGCGGCCATAATAACCTTTGGCTGCCTTGACGATTTTCCGGTGACGGGCGTGGGTTTTTACACCACCTTTTACGCGGGACATATTACAATCTCCTCTTAGCGGTCGTAGGGCATGAAGCCCTTGATGATTTTCGCATCGGGGGCTGAGAGGGCCGTAGTGCCACGAGCATTACGGATGAATTTGCGGCTGCGCTTGATCATGCCGTGGCGTTTGCCAGCTTGACCGCCCAGGACCTTGCCTGTCGCAGTGATCTTAAAGCGCTTCTTAGCACTCGATTTGGTCTTCATTTTGGGCATTTCCGTCTCCTATTTTTGGGTTCGGCATTCACGCAACACGGCATGCCACTTTCGGCCGGTCGCGCGATCAGAGCTGCCCTTTACGCAAGCAACGCGGCAAGGGCAAGATGATTCTCAGAAATAACGTCCAAGAACCGAGAAAAACACATCCGGGATCTGATCAATCTGATAACCGCCAGGCTTGACGGTCATCGCATAGAACAGCAGCCCAAACGCAATCAGGATGGTCAGCGCCGAAGCCCGTGGAGACCTTCGGTCGCTTATCGCAGATAATATAGACGGAATTGAAAACCCGCCAATCACCAGACCCAGTACCAGGGCCAAATCGGTATCCATAATACATCACCTCGTTAAACGAGGATCAGCTTATTCCGGGTCGGTGCTGTAAATCAAACGCTCATCACAAGGCGCAACCCGCAGGATGTTGGTTGTGCCCGGCACATTGAACGGCACACCGGCAGTGACAACGATCTGATCGGTCTCACTGGCAAACCCACCAGCCCGCGCCGCACGTGCCGCATTGACCACAGCGCCTTTGAACCGGTCCAACTCTGGCGTCATCACGCAATTGCAGCCCCAGCTCAGCGCCAGACGACGTGCAGTGCGCGCAACCGAGGTCAGCGCCAGGATCGGCACCCCAGGACGCTCACGCGCAGTCAGCAGTGCGGTGGTGCCGCTTTGGGTGAAGCAGCAGATCGCCTTGATGTCGGTCTTTTCGGCGATCTCGCGCGCGGCCGCCACAATGCCGTCAGCAATTGTGTGCCCTTTGGCGGTGCGGGACGCTGCGATGATCTGGGTATAGGTCGGATCCGCCTCTACTTCGGTGGCGACATTGTCCATCATCCGCACTGCCTCGGTCGGAAAATCACCAGCAGCGGATTCCGCGCTTAGCATAATCGCATCGGCACCTTCATAGATCGCCGTGGCCACGTCCGACACTTCGGCGCGGGTGGGCATAGGGCTGTCGATCATGCTTTCCAGCATCTGAGTCGCGACAATCACCGGCTTGGCCGCAGCGCGACACTTACGCACCAGACGTTTCTGGATTGGTGGCACCGCAGACACCGGCAGCTCAACACCCAGATCGCCACGCGCCACCATGATGCCGTCCGAAGCATCAAGAATTTCCTCGAACTTCTCAACAGCCGAAGGCTTTTCGATCTTGCTCAGAATAGCAGCCCGGCCATCGGCCAGCGCCCGCGCTTGAAACACATCTTTGGCACGCTGCACAAACGACAGCGCCAACCAGTCAACGCCCAAGTTGCAAACGAACTCCAGATCCTTGAGGTCTTTGTCGGACAGAGCGGCCAATGGCAGCTCAACATCCGGCACGTTCACACCCTTACGGTTCGAGATGGTGCCGCCGATTTCAACGGTGCAATCGGCGAAGTCATCGCCGCAGCTGTCGACAACCAAACGGATCTTGCCATCGTTGACCAGCAGGTGCGCACCGGGTTCCAGCGCTTGGAAAATCTCAGAATGTGGCAGGCGCACACGGTCGACGTCACCTTCGGCCTCATCCAAATCCATCCGGAACTTGGCCCCGACCTCTAGCTCTTCCGAGCCATTGGCAAACACGCCGACGCGCAGCTTTGGTCCCTGCAGGTCAGCCAGGATACAGATCGGGCTGTCCAGCTCGGTTTCAACGCGGCGGATAATCTCGTGCTTTTTGGCAATCTCGTCATGGCTGCCGTGCGACATGTTCAGGCGAAACACATCAGCGCCGGCTTGGTGCAGTGCCTTGATGGTCTCGTAGGTCTCCGAGGCCGGCCCTAGGGTGGCAACAATCTTAACATTGCGCTGACGTCTCATAGGGGCGGCTCCTTCGGGTTTTCAAAATGTTATCGCAAACAGTATTTGGGCCGCTTATCGCGCAATTCCCCTTTTCCTGCAACTCCTCTATAGATGCGACTAAAAAAGTGACAGGCAAATGACATATCCACCCTATTTTATTCACGGCTCAGACCGCCCCGCCCGCATTGGCTGCATCCGGCCTTTGATGGCCACTTAACGCAACGTCAACTTGGGTGTTTTCCGTCCTCACAACGTTGTGAGGACGAGTCTTGCCCCCCATATTGGGGGTGAAGGAAATACTGGGAATACTCAAAAAGGAGTGACGATATGACCCTTGTTACTATGACCACATTCTTCGGCTGGATGACCGTCCTGAACCTTGGCTTGCTCATGATCACCACCATTACTCTGCTGGCCGGCCGCGAGAAGTTCGCGGCCCTCCACGCCAAAATGCTGGGGATGGAACCTGCAGATGTGAAAAAGGCCTATTTCCACTATCTCGCCAATTTCAAAATCGTGGTCCTCGTCTTTTGCATCACCCCTTACCTCGCTCTGAAACTGATGTAATCCCGCCGCATTGTACGGCCTGCGACCAGTTGTTACTTAGTCGAACAAACGCATCGACCCCAAAGGAGCGCCCCAATGGATCAGCAGACTGAAATCGAACTCCAGGCCGCCGCATTCCGCCGCCTGCAAAAACACCTGATGGAAGACCGCACCGACGCGCAGAACATCGACCTGATGAATCTGGCCGGGTTCTGCCGCAACTGCCTGTCACGCTGGTATCAGGAAGCCGCAGTTGAGCGCGGCATCGAGATGGACAAAACCCAAGCGCGCGAAATTTTCTACGGCATGACCATGGACGAATGGAAAGCCAACTATCAAACCGACGCCAGCCCCGACAAACAGGCCGAGTTCGAAGTCGCGTTCAAAGAGAACGTCAGCGACAAAGCCTAGCCTATTGGCCAATTGGGTCCAGCCAGCGCGACCAGCTGGACCCAAGCCGATTACTCTGAAACGGCGGGGATCAACCGACTGCCGTGGGGGTTATCAATTACCATCAACCATGATCCATCTTGCTGACGGCGCAACACCGCCACCGACAGGCCAGATTGCTGAATGACACTGCCATCAGGCCCGGTGCCCGTCATCTCCCACGGAGCAATGTGCAGGGCGGTGTCGCCGGACACCATGACCTCATGCCCGGCATAGGTGAACTTGGGATCGACCCCAGACATCGCCGTGAACATAGCCACCAGTGCGGTCGGATCCGAAACCGGCGCGCCCGGCTCAAACGCCACGACAGCTCCCGGCTCATAAGATTTCATGACGGCTTCAATGTCCTTGGCCATAAAGGCGTTGGTCATGGTCTCGATGGCGGCCAGCGCCTGTGTTTGATCTGTGTTCATCTTAGCTCCTTCAGTTGCAAAAGTTTGAGAGGTCGATAGCGCAAGCGCCACCAGCCATGCGGCTGCATGTTTCAAGGGATTTTCCTTTCCTTGGGTGGGGGTCGTGTCGTGAGTGGTTACGTCGGGTCGGGAGGGGTCACGATGCGCAACACCTCGCACACCAGATCTTTTGAAACAGACAAAGGCCCGGTTGCGCGTTGCAATTTCGCTGCGACCAGATTGTCTGCGGTCCGCGCCGCCAAATCCCGCACCGTCTTGTAATCAGGCGCTGCCCGGCTCAACACATCGGGAACAGAGGCGATGCAGTTGTTGGCAATGGCCGCAGGCAATCTACGTGGGCAAGAGCACGCCGCCGTTTTACTGACCAATCCGCAGCTTTGCGCCGTGAACTCCTGAACCTTGGAACGCGCCCGCGACAACCGTTTACGATAGGTGGCTGGCGCAACGTCCAGCACCTCGGCGGCTTCATGGTGGTCCAGCTCCAAAACATCGCCCAACACATAGGCCGCGCGATGGTCGCGATCCAGACACAGCATCATCGCCATCGTGCAATTCACCCGTAGCTCGTTCAGCATGACATGATCTTCGGATGAGGCGGCATTTTCATCCACCAACCCGTCCAGCAGGCCGTCGGCAAACATATCAAACGTCAGCCCCATATCACTTGCCAGCACCTTTTTCGCTGACAACAGATAGTTAGTCGCCACCCGGTACACCCAGGTTTCAAACTTGCTGTCGCCCTTGAACGTGGACAGTTTGGTCACCACGCGGATCAGAATCTCTTGCGTTGCTTCCTGGGCCAGTTCCGGATTGACCAGCATGCGGATCGCCAACCGATGCACGCGATCCTGAATATGGCGGACCAATTGCTCCAGTGCCTGCGCCTCGCCTTGCTGGGCACGGCTGACAATCGTATTGATATTCTGGCTCATCTGGCTGTCCTTTGCTGTTGTCTAATAGGTTAGACACATGCGCGACCAAATGTGTGACCGAGTTTTTGAACTTTTCGTCAGATGCCCTACTTCGAAATCGACTTACTCAGCACAACGATCATCACCGACAAACCTGCAAGGATCAAAAACGCAAAGCGGACCGAGGTCGCCTCGGCGGCAAAACCAATGATTGGTGGGCCAAGCAATAGCCCGCCGTATCCTAGTGTCGAAACACTGGCCAGCGCCGCCCCCGGCGACATATGCGGATCATTGGCAGCCCGGCTGAATGCCAGCGGCATGATCATTGCATAGCCAATGCCCATCAGGAAAAAGCCCACCAAGGACATAGCAAAACTGCCAAACACCACCGCGCATAACACGCCAACAGTCGCGACCGACCCCGCCAATCGCGCGGCATTCACCGGCCCCACCCGCAGGGTGATGCCATCGCCCATCAGCCGCATCGCAACCATAGCAACGGAAAACACCGTATAACCCAACGCCGCCTGCGCCTCGGTTGCGCCGGATGAATGCACCAGGAAAATCGCGCTCCAATCGGCCATGCCGCCCTCGCCCAGCGACGCACAAAACGCGATAAATCCAACCGCGAACAACGGTCCCTTGGGCAGCCGAAAGATCGGCCCAGCCACAGAAGTGTCCTGAACATCCGAGGTCCACTCAGCTCTGGCAGACATCAGAGAGATGGCGGCAACCACGGTTGCGGCAATTATGAAATGAGGCGTTATTCCAATGTTGTAAGTCTCGGCCACAAATCCAGATCCGGCCCCTAGCCCAGCCCCCAGACTGAACATCGCGTGAAAGGACGACATCACTGGCCGCCCGATATGACGCTCAGCTTCAGCGGCCCAGGTGTTCATCGCCACATCCATGCCGCCATGTGTCGCGCCAAACAGGAACAATGACAGGGCCAACGTCAGATAGGTTGGGGCCAGCGCGATCAGAAACAGCGCAGCCACATAGGCAAAGGCCACCCACCAGGTCACTCTGGCCGCGCCGAGTTTGTCCGACAAGCGTCCCGACAGCGGAAAGGACGCAATCGCCCCAGCCGCCATTAGCAGCAACAACCCACCCAAATCACCGGGGCTCAGGTCAAACCGGATTGCAACTGCGGGAATACGCGAGGCCCAGATCCCGAACAGCGCACCGTTCAGAATGAACATAGCGGACACAATCCGCCATGAGGTCCGACTATCAGGCATAAATCAGGTTTGCTCCTGCAGAGTTTTGCTCAGCGATTTGAACTTTCATGAAAACTTCAATCATTGGTCAATCGTCTCCAGAACAAGCATCTGATGCCGCCGCAATCAAGACGGAATTTACTTCTGTCCCAGCAAGCCGCCTGTGCAGAGGTGAAACTGGCTTGGAAAAGAGGCCTAAAGTGAGCCAGTCCGGGCAATCTCGAGCAACGACGACAACACGGCATCAGCCGCAACCGAGGCAAGGATCATGCCCATGACCCGACTGATGATCGCAGCGCCAGAAATACCAATGACCCGTATGATCGGGTCGGCCAGCAGCATGAACACATAGGCCACCGCCAGCACACCGCCCATCACAACTGCGGTGAGCAGTTGATCACCGATAGCAAACTGCGTGTTATCGGTCAGCAACACAATCGCCAGCATCGCCCCCGGCGAAGCAAGCGAGGGCACCGCCAGCGGGAAAATAGCCGGGGATGGGCCATCCAACACAGCAACTTCACCATCCGTTTCAACCGAGCGCTTATCGGTCTCTGCTTTGGGCTCGCCAAAGATCATGGTCAACGCAAACAAGAACAACACGATGCCACCCGCGACCTGAAACGACAACAGGCTAATCCCCAGTGCGTCGATCAGAATCTGGCCAAAGATCAGGAAGAACAGCAGCACACCAATACTGACAGCCGTCGCCAGCAAGGCCGTGCTCCTACGCTCGCTTGCTGCCATCCCTGCGGTCACGGCGATGAACACAGGAATTGTGCCAATTGGATCAATCACGACCCACAGGGTGATAAAACGCTCAAATAAATCCATACCGCACGAAACCACAGGCTGCAGACGATTGCACGTGCTTCTTGGCCCTCCAAAAGAGCGAGCGAAGATCCGGCGCATATCTCAAGGCCGAAAACAAAAAAGCCGCCCAACAGGGCGACTTCTTTTTGTACTCTGTTCGTCAGATCAGATCGCGGCTTTGCGGCTCTCATCTAGATAAATCTCGCGCAGACGCTTAGCGATTGGGCCCGGCGTTCCATCGCCCAGCGCAACACCGTCGATCTCAACCACCGGCATCACAAAAGCACTGGCCGAGGTGGTAAAGGCCTCGTCCGCCTCTTTCGCCTCGTCGATGGTGAACAGACGCTCTTCGATCTTCAACTGCGCCTCAGCCGCCATGCGCAGCACTGCCTTACGGGTGATGCCGTGCAGAATATCGGTGGACAGCGGCCGGGTGACAATGGTGCCGTCCTTGACGAAATAGGCATTGTTGCTGGTGCCCTCGGTGACGTGACCATCCTCGATCAGCCAAGCATCATCACAGCCGGCTTTCTTGGCCATCATCTTGCCCATCGACGGGTACAGCAGCTGCACCGTCTTGATGTCGCGACGACCCCACCGGATGTCCTCGATCGAGATGATTTTGGCGCCCTTCTTGGCAGCCGGATTGTCAGCCAAGTTCGGTTTGTTCTGGGTGAACAGCACGATGGTTGGTTTTGTGGTCTTTGGATCCGGAAACACAAAATCCCGGTCGCCGTCACTACCGCGAGTGACCTGCAAATAGACCAGCCCCTCGTCGATATTGTTCAGTTTGACCAACTCGCGGTGAATCTCCAGCAGCTCGCCCCTGGAACAGGCGGGTTGCATGTCCAGCTCCTTCAACGAGCGCGCCAGCCGCACCACATGGCCTTCAAAATCGATCAGCTTTCCGCCCAGCACCGAGGTCACCTCATAGACCCCGTCCGCCATCAGAAAGCCACGGTCAAAGATCGAGACAGTGGCCTCGGTTTCCGGCAGATATTCGCCGTTTACGTAAACGGTACGGGTCATGTAGCAATTCCTTATTAAACGTCAGATGACGAGAATCCCGAACTTGGGCACAGAGTGTTTTTGCGGCCTAAAGCGCATATTTTCAAGACATTTCAGCAGATCTATCGCACCATAAATCCCCTTATAAACCCCGCTGATTTGACTTTGCGTCCCGGACAACTCAACCTGCAGCTGCCGCTTGGGGATTTTAACAGCCATGTCCACTCACAACGACCTTTCAGACTATATTCGCAATGCATTAAAAGCCGGCCAATCCCGTGACATCATCCGCGCCACACTGCTTGCCGAAAACTGGACGAAGACCGAGGTCGAAATCGCGCTCGCCCAATGGTCTGACACCACCCTAGTCGGCCCGGTGCCCCGCCCCGTCCGCTCCACTGCGGCTAAGGATGCGTTTTTCTACGTCCTGCTGTTTGTGGGGTTTGGCATGGTGGCGGGCAACACGCTTGCCATGCTTCTTGCGCAGGTGAATTTCTGGATCCCCGAGGCCGGGCGGACAGACCGATATGCCGTCAGCGGCATACGCTGGTCGATGGCGGCCATCATCGTCTTTGCGCCCGCCTTTTGGTACATGAACCGGGTCGACAACCGCGCGACCATGGCGGATTCCTCGCGCAGCCATAACACCATACGCCGCTGGCTTTCGTCGCTGGCCATGCTGATCGCGGTTATCACGCTGATGGGTGATGCGCTTTACCTGATCTACAAATTTCTCGATGGCCATGTCACCGCGCGCTTTCTGGCAAAATCAGCAATTGTTGCCCTGATTGCCGGGGTTGTGCTCAGCTATTTCCGACAAGAGAGAACCCAGTCGACCAAGGTGTGGCTGCTGCCTCCGGCTATTGCTCTGCTAGGCCTCACGGCGCTGGGTTTGGGCCTGTCCCTTTCGACCATCGGTGGCCCATTTCAGGGGAAAAAGGAACAACGTGACCGCTGGCGTATATCGGATCTTCGGTCATTGGCCGGCGACATCAGAAATTGTGAAACCATCGACCGCAATAACCTGCCGGAAACGCTCGACCCGCTGACATGTTCCGACAACCCCGGACACCTCACCGCGCTGGCAACCGAGATCACCTATACCCGCATCGACACCAGCGAATTCGAACTCTGCATCGACGTCGAATTTCCGCTCGCGATCTCAACTTACAACATCCGGGTGCGCGACAATACGGCCTGCCTAAGGCGCGAGACCAACTAAAACAGGATCACCCCCAAAGCGCAGGTGCGGGTGGATGCACTCCATCCTCATCAAACTGCAACGGCACCTCCCGGTCTTCTGCCAGCAACAGCGGCCCATCCAGATCGGTCACTGAAACGTCCTGCGCCAGCAAGGTCGCAGGTGCCATCGCCAAGGATGATCCAACCATGCAGCCAACCATCACCTGATAGCCGGCAGCCAAGGCTTCGGCGCGCAGTTGCAGCGCCTCGGTCAATCCGCCGGTCTTATCCAGCTTGATGTTCACCACATCATATTTGCCAACCAACTTGGGCAGGCTGGTTCGGTCATGGCAGCTCTCGTCGGCACAAACCGGCACCGGGCGATCCATGCCGATCAGCGCCTCATCTTCGCCAGCAGGCAAAGGCTGCTCGACCAGCTCAACGCCCAAGCGCATCAGATGCGGGGCCAGCTCGGCATAGACCTCAGCCGACCAACCCTCGTTGGCATCGATAATGATCCGCGCCTTGGGCGCTCCGGCGCGCACCGCTTCCAGCCGTGGCATATCATCCGGGGTGCCCAGCTTGATCTTCAACAACGGGCGAAACGCATTTTCAGCGGCCTGCGCCTGCATCTTCTCGGGCGTATCCAGTGACAGGGTATAGGCGGTAATCTCAGGTCCCGGAGCAGGCAATCCAGCCAGTTCCCAAACCCGCTTGCCAGCCTGCTTGGCCTCCAGATCCCACAGCGCACAATCCACCGCATTGCGCGCCGCGCCGGCAGGCAACAGCGATTGCAACTCAACGCGGCTAAACTCAGCAGGCAGGCCCTCGATCTCAGCGGTCACCGACTCCAGCGTTTCATCATACCGGGCATAGGGCACGCATTCGCCCCAACCGCTAAATCCACCCTGCTCAACCTTCACCGTCAGCACCTTGGCCTCGGTGCGCGAGCCGCGTGAAATGGTGAATACCTGCGCCAGCTTAAACACATCTCGCGTCACTGTAATCCGCATGCCTGCCTCTTCTTTTTGTCAAAAATACTCCCGCCGGAGGCTCCTGCCCGATCAGCAGTTTCCCCCGGCAGAGATGTTAGATCAGACCGCAGCCAGCGCGTCCACCAGACGGCCCGCACCATGACGGAACGGATCCACCGCAGGCAGGCCCATGCGCGCCTCAACCGCAGCCAGATAAGACACTGCATCATCTTCACTCAGGTGCTGGGTGTTGACCGAGATGCCAACAACCTGACACTCTGGATTAGCAACCTGCGCCAGCGGCAGCGCGGTCTCGCGCAGACGCTCCAACGATGGCAGGTCATAGCCGGGCAAGCCGCGCATATGCTCGCGAGTTGGTTCGTGACACAGGATCAACGCATCCGGCTGACCGCCATGCACCAGCGCCATGGTCACACCGGAATAGGACACGTGGAACAGGCTGCCCTGCCCTTCGATGTGATCCCAGTGATCGGCGTCGTTGTCCGGGGTCAGATACTCAACCGAACCGGCCATGAAATCAGCAATCACCGCATCCAGCGGCACGCCCTGACCGGTGACCAGGATACCGGTCTGACCGGTGGCACGGAAGGTGGATTTCATGCCACGCTTCTGCATCTCTGTATCCATCGACAAAGCAGTATACATCTTGCCAACCGAGCAATCGGTGCCTACCGCCAAGCAACGCTTACCGCTGCGCTTGATACCATTGGCAATTGGATAGCCAACGGTGGGAACGCGCACATCATGCAGAGTACCGCCATGGGTCTGCGCAGCCGCCACCAGATCGCCTTCGTCGCGCAGCAGATTGTGCAGACCTGAGGCCAGATCATAGCCCATTTCCAGCGCTTCGATCAGCACTTCTTTCCAAGCAGCCGAGATCACACCACCGCGGTTGGCGACACCAATCACTAGGGTTCTGGCGCCGGCCTCTTTGGCTTCGGCCAGCGTCATGTCGCTCAGTCCCAGATCAGCACCACAACCGGGCAGGCGGAGCTGCGCCACGGCGTTTTCCGGACGCCAGTCTTTGATACCGATGGCAACTTTGGCGGCCAGCATATCGGGTGCATCACCCAAGAACAGCAGATAAGGGGTCTCGATCATCTCCGGGCACTCCGTGGAATTTCTTTTTCCGCGGGAGTTTAGGACAGCCGATACGCGAAGAGGTCCCATTTTGTCATTTGAGCCCTGCGTCATTTGCACATTTCTCCCGCATAATCCCAAATTTGGTGAAGAATCATTCAACCCTTCAGAACCGACCGCCGATCCTTGCGCGTCAACGCCACTTCACGAGCATTGCTGCGCCAGCAATGCTGCGACCGCACAATACGCCTTGCGCGTGCTCGCGTAATTTAATACCACCGATAGGGACAAGATCGCAATTTCCTTACTCAACC
>MAAC01011811.1_pt1 | contig 38861 bp, 25 predicted proteins | sample 1115981 | NCBI WGS metagenome assembly MAAC01 (sample SAMN04961126, study PRJNA320927) | seawater metagenome | isolation source: sample BD02T64 sea water enriched with oil for 64 days | place: USA:Gulf of Mexico | collected 2013-07-27 | reverse complement strand
TGCTGCTGCCGTACTTCTGTGCTTTATGAAGTCATATTGAGTTTTGCTTTTATCAAAATATTCTTTTAGTGTGATTGCAATGGCCATAATTTTCTCCTAAAAATTACATGACTTAAGTACATGACTTAAGTATAGCGTAAAGCTTAAATTTTAGGCATTAAAGCGGAACAAGTACTCTTGGAACACTGGATTTGAAATCAATGGGGTCAAAATCAATGGGGTCAGGATTTGTGAAATCAATGGGGTCAGAGTGAAATCAATGGGGTCAGAGCGATTGATTTCTTTCCCTCATCAAAAGCTAACGTCAAAAAAGTGCGCAAAGATGAAGTAATATTTTGAAGTTTTGAGTGCTTGTCGAGGTCAACTGAACATCAGTTAGTTGACCTAAGCAAGTCGGCAGGGTGATTAAAAATCATTGGCATAGCGGAGGTTCCCAAAATCGTTTTTGGGACTAATTCCATGATCAAAAGAGCAAAATACAATTGAAGAGCAAGAGCAATATCTTTGATTGCTGCAAGCTCATTATAGTCGTTGGTATTCTGTCTATGAACTGATTGATAATTTGTTTTGTGTCAGGTTCTTTTACAGTATTGTTCTGCTGAAATTATCTTTGATTATCACACTATTGAAATCATTAGATATTGCCTAGGCGGTATACTTTTTGCTGATATTTAATGCAGGGATAATAGGCTACGGTCTAAATTGATACATTAAGGAATAAAATGTTAAAAATAATAACTAAGATGGCGTTAACAGCAATAATTGGTTTAACTCTATCAATATCTGCGAATGCAGGCATCATCATCAACGAAATATTCCAAAACCCATCTGCTGTTAGTGATAATGATGGTGAATGGTTTGAACTATTCAATTCAGGGTTAACTGATATCGATATAAATGGATGGACATTTGGTGATAATGATATTGATAGTCAGGTCATTAATAATGGTGGCTCATTAGTCATTTCATCTGGTGGTTTTTTGGTTTTAGGTAGAAACGCGGATACCTCAACCAATGGTGGTATATCGGTTGATTACCAATACAGTGCATTATTCTTGGCAAATGGCGATGACGAATTAATTTTATTTGATGATTTATTGAATGAAATTGACCGTGTAGAGTGGGATGGTGGTCCAGCATTTCCTGACCCTATTGGTGCCTCTATGGCACTTACATCAATATCGCTTGATAATAACTTGGGTAGCAGCTGGGCAACATCTACTTTTTTAAGCGCAAGTGGAGATTTTTCGACTGCGGGAATGTGTAATGAGGATGTGGGCCAAGTATGTAGTGTTTCAGTACCTGAACCAGCTACACTTGCTATGTTTGCATTAGGAGTGCTTGGTTTAGCATCTCGTCGATTTAAGAAACAACCTTCATCGTTAGGTCACAGTTGCCAGTGACTCATATCATGGATTCTGACGTTGTGGTTATATTAAACTTAATTTATCAACCATTGACTGGTAAAGTAGCTGCACAACTTAACGTTATTGATTTTAGTTAAAGGTTGATTGGATTAAGCATTGGCTTTTGACCAAACAACTTCCCGCTTCTCGCCTCTGTTTCAACCGAGTATGCTTCAGCGCTACTATCGACGAGAACATATTGATACTCTAAATGCTCATGAATGTATTGTTTGGTAAGTGTATCTAACTTTAGTTGACCATTGGCAAATAAGGGTAAGTCGCTTTGCTTAAGCGTAGGTATAACCAGTCTATTGGCGACATAGACGCAAAACTGGTCACCACTTAAACGGCCTATAGCATGACTGTCTAGTGTTGTAACTAACCCATACTTTTTCTTATGCTGATTTTTCTCAATTCCGCACCCAGACATTCCGCAATAAAATAGCTCATCACCATTCCAAATAACATAAATACCTGCTGCCACACTCGGTATGTCTTTATTAGGCCAGTCAGAAAACTTATATAGTTTAGAAAATTTCATAATTCACCTGAAATGGTTAACGCTATATTAAGCGATTAAAAAAGTTGGTTATAATTGTGATGAACAAACAAAGTCAACGGTACTTTGTCCGTTTGAATACCTTATTATAGCCTTGAATTTCATCAGTTGTGGACTATGGTTGATTAGTAGCTAATGACATTGTTATCGAGCGTTCGCATATACTTTGTTATTATTTTGGCTCTATCGAGTTAGCCTACGTGTACGTTGAGCAGAATCAGTTTAACCACCAAAAATTGTCATGAGGCAGGAGCTAAACAGGTTTAGTATGGTAGTAGATATAATGTTGGTGATATGACTTATTTTATCTCTTTGACCTTAGCTAATAAACGCCAATCAATGCTTCGGATTAGATTTTGTGTGGGGAACGCCCTTGTATAAGTGTAAAATACTGCGGTTAAAAGCATTAGAGAACCATTGAAGAAAACGATATTTTGAATGATTTAACAGCATGTTAAGCGTTTATATGGTCAACCTCTAAATAAAATCGATAACACTTGCATTTATTTGAACAATGCTAAACCTACTATGTTCAAGTGAAATAAAGGTTCCTCCTGAAATCAAGCCTACGTTCACAACTACCGATGTAGTAAAACCTATAAAGAGCGCGAATTTCTAAATGGAACTTGTAGAAATAAACTAATTTACTCAATAGGACTATTATTATTATTTTTTTCTGACCGACTATATTAATCTAAATCATATAGTTGACAAGATTAATATCCACTTCTACATTTATTAATGAATATACATGCTTGTTGTTTCCAAAAGAACAATAATTCACAAAAAAGGTTCGGTTTAGGCATTACCCATACAGATATTTTATAGGTACATTTTAACGGGCCATTGATTAGATATATGGGTAGCTTATGAACTTTGCAATATTTGAATCATTACCTGTATTGACTATTTACATCGGCATCTTGTTGATCATTTTGTTTTCGTGTGAGCTAGGTTACCAATTAGGTAAGAGTTTGCACTCTAGGCAGGATAAAGAGGCTACAAGCTCTATAGGTCCGATGGTTAGCGGTTTACTGGGAATGTTAGCTTTTGTTTTAGCCTTTACCTTTTCTATGGCTGCTACTCACCACAGTTCGCGAAAACAAAATGTACTTGATGAAGCTAACGCTATTGGTACTGCCTATCTGCGTTCAGATTTACTAAATGCACAACACAAAAACGTAATAAAAACGCTTTTAAGAGAGTATGTTGATATTCGCATAAAGGTTGTTGACGATATTCGTATACAGGGCATAAAAGCAGTTAATATTGATACCGTGTTAAAAAGATCTATAACTATTCATAACCTCTTATGGGCAGAAGTATCTACAGCAGCAATCAATGCCAACAGTCCAAATACATCGCTAATGATTGGGTCCCTCAATAATGTAATAGAGATGCATGAAAAGCGAATTACTGCTGGTCTACGAAATAGAGTTCCAACAAGTATTTGGCTAGCAATATTAGGTATTTGTATCCTGACTATGATAACTCTGGGTACTCAGCTAGGTTTTTCTGGTAAACGAAGACTACTTGCTGTTATCCCTTTATCAATGGCATTTTCAGTGCTATTAGTGCTTGCTGTTGATCTTAATCGGCCAGGAAAAGGACTGATAATTGTTGGACAAAAGGCAATGACAAATTTACAGAGTAAAATGAACAGTGAACTACACTAATTAAACATAATTAAAAAGAGTACAATTTACGTGCGATGTTAAACAGATTGACCACTTCAGTTACTGATACGTCTCAGTAACATGACATTAATTGATTCATTAGAAAATATACGGCAAAACTTTGAAGTTAATGTCTATAAACCGCACTTTGAAGTCATCCCAATGCAACTTCGTGACTGGCGACAATGGTGGCTTAGTTCTCATTCAGCCTGAACGACTCAATGACAAAAGCCTTCATCAAAAAAAAGCATATATTTCAATCTATGGCCAAAATTAGTTGACCACTACAGTTGAAGCTCTATTGGTTTAAGGGGTAGTAGTTCATGCACTCTTAAACTGAAGTGGTACAGTGATTAATCGCTCTCGAAATAAAATGAGCTATCCTTTAATCTTTTCAAATAACTTAAGTCCTACTGTAATACCAACCAACATTGAGCTAACCGCGACAAAGCCAGCGGGTGAAAAGGCTGGTAATGCTAACAATAACTGTGAATCGTTACCGCCCATTGCTAAAGAAGCACCTAAGCCCATAAATACCCCTGCAACAAGGTGTAAGGTGTTTTGTTTAACATTAGGCAATTCCAGCTTAAATCGACCAGTACGCCAGGCCGCTATGGCCATGCCAGCGATAAGTGAGAGGAATATAGCGTAGCGGATCATGCTTGGCATACTCTTGCCATCAACATCGAATAAGCTGCCACTTAAGTCATTAAGTAAACCACTTGGCGGCCAGCTTGGCTCTAATAAAAACAAGAACGAAGCTAATAGTCCTATACCCATCATGCTAAACCACAGATTTTTTCTGCGTAAATCACCGAGTAATACCCAAATACTTAGCACAATAGATATCACTAACAAGAGTGAATACTCAACATCATCAGGCATCGCCATTTGCTTTGGCGTAAAATTAATTGGTGAGTTTGCCTGTAAAGACCAACCAACGAGCCAACCTATAATAGTGGCGACCATTTTTAGATCACCACGCGATAGTTTACTCAATGTTGAAACGCCACAACCTTGATTAAATGCGGTGCCTAAACCAAAAACGATACCGCCGAAAACAACCCAGATATTTGCACTATAAATCTTAAAATGAATGGGGATGTCGAAATAAAAGGCGTAAAACGCAGCAACCCACGAAAAGGCACCACTAAGAAGTACCGCCAACAGAAAAGCAGGATTACCTTGTTTGAGCTCATTAACCCCTCTAACCATACAAAGCCCAGTTGTTTGGGCAAGGTAACCTAGAAAAAATACAATTGACAGAGGGGCTAGTACTATCAGTTCATTACTTAGCATCATTTATATCTACCAGAGATTGGAATAACGAAGTACAAAATTGTAATAAATAAGTATAGGCAACAACACAAATTATTTGTGAATGAGATACTTTAGTTATGCATTTAATTATTGAATAGTTAATTCGTTAGTTGATATCAATCAGTAAAAGCCCTTGATTTAATACAAATTGTTGACAAGTTATAACAAATGCTTCACCTTTAGCGTGTATTATATGAAATACACTATTCTAAATGTTAAGGAAAACATCTTGCACATCTCTACAATCTTAATAAAAGTAAGATCTCCACTTAAAAAGCCATCGAAAATAGCTTTTGGCACCACGCCCAAACTCTTAATATTAAAACCTCTCATCGGTAATAAATAATGCAAGAATCTCTAACTTTACGTGAAGTGCTCTCGGTACTTTCAAAGTCTTCCCCGTATGCAGTATCAACAGAGCGAAGCGATACAAGCCAAAACTTATTAGATGAAATTAAATCTTATCTATATATCCAAATGCCAATAGAAACTGCAGTAAATAAAGCTATTTCTTCGTTTGGCGCGAATGATAAAAAAGTGCTGTTTTTATGTGGTAGTAGTGGCGATGGTAAGTCTGAATTATTGACTAGAGCTAAAATTAAGCATGGGAAAAGGGTTCAGTTTCATTTAGATGCAACTCACAGTTTTGATCCAAAAGAAAACGCTATTCAAACTTTAGATAAAGTTTTTAATTTGTTTGAAACTGCTTCAGCTCCACTTGTAGTGGGTATTAATACAGGCATGTTAGGTAACTACGCTGAAGCAGGGAGTAACAAGTTTTTCAAAAACGAGACTAAAAATTATTTAGAAAATAAAGAAAACACTGATGGTATTACTTTTATTAATTTTGAAGACTACCCTAAGTTCCAAATAGATGAAGTTGGTTATACTTCTGAATTTGCGCAAAAGCTACTAAAGCAGTTAACTGCAAAAGATGACAATATAATCCGCCAAATTTACGATAAAGATAAACTAGAAAATTCAGATGAAGAAAGTAAAAGGCTTCATGTAAATTATGAATTACTAAGCATTCCTGTAGTTCAGCAAGCAGTTGTTGATCTTTTATTTAAAGCACGACTAATGCGAGACCAGTTTTTAACTGCGCGCTCTTTATTAGATTTTATTTTTACGCTTATAGCCGGTCCTGGTTACTTGTTCGACAATTTATTTGCCGGTGGGGATAATGAATTAGCAAATAAAATAATTGAGTTTGATCCTACTCATTTAAGAACCAAAAAAATTGACCGTTTTATTCTTGCAAATGATTTATCACTTCCGGATCTTGATTTTAAAGAATTTAAAGATTATTTATCATCAATTGGTATCGAAAATTTATCAGATAGCCAGTCATATTTACGATTGTTCTATGTACTTAAAAGTGGAAGTTTCGCAAATAATTACCATAGTAGCTTTACACAAGATTTTAATGAATCGTTGATAGAACAGTATATAAGTATCTTTCAGCTACATCGGGACTATGATGATAGTACAGAGCAAAGGAAGAGAGTTAGAGATTTTTATAACAATACATTACGCGCAGCAATCAGAAAGTACAATAATCGAAATGCCCCAAATTTAGGTAAAAGCCACTACTTAATATCAGAGTTAAATTGTTATCAGTTAGTTGCTGAGTTAGATATAACAGCAGATACAAAAAGTCTTACTAAATACGCTTCAAAATCATCGGCTAGTTTTACCGCTTGCTTGAAGGTAATGGATAAGTGCTTAACCATTCCAGTAAATATTAACTTATTAAATCTGGTGCAAAAAATAGTCGATGGTTATAGGCCTAATAAGCATGATAAAAACACAGTCGTTCTTTTAGACGAATTGCTTGACGAAATAGCGCTAGTTGCCAACCATTCAAAATCCTTACATGTCTTTAAAGGCAAAGAACAAATAACTGTCAAAAAATTAAACGATAAAGAATTTGAAGTGAGTGGAATGTAAATGATAAAAAATAGCTTAACACCATCAAGTAATAACTCGCTTAGTACTTATATGCCACTAAGAACCAAAGATAAACATTACAAATTTTGTTGGGAAACAGTACTTGGATATTTTGTACATGTACTTTATAACAAATCATTAGCCATAAACGATATTAATGACTTTAAAGCGCACTGCGAAAATCGTTTTTCAAAGAAGTTGGATGAGCCTGATTTTTGGTCAGTACTTGAAAAAATGTATTTTGAAAATGATCAGTTTTTAAGAATATCGCCTGAATTACTAATTTTTAAGGCTGTAAAAGGGGAGATTGATACAAATAGTAAAAAGCTTGGTGACATGTATTTAGGCTTGCTAAATGGTTTTACAGTTCCTAGCTCTTCTGAAAATCAATTAAATTTTTTAGAAAAAGAAATAAAAACAGAATTCGATAGAGCATATGTCACTGGGCATCCCAAACTTGGAATGATGAATGACAGCTCTTATCTTCCTTTTTTGACAACGCATTTCCAGCAAGACTTACTGTTTTTAAGTAAGCGACCGCAATACTTTATAAGCAATTTTAACGCGGTTATACGTTTATATGGTTTTTTATATATTTCCCAAATGGCTTTAAATATTAAAGACTGGGGTAATGGTCAACCCAAAAGTAAACCATGCTTTTTTATAATTGATAATGAAAAGGCTAGTGATGAACGTTCTCAGGTTAAAAATTATGGATACAGTCAATTACATGACTACCTTGAGTATCTATTTCCATATTTAGTAATGAACGAAGCCTTACAAGAAAAAGGTGAGGTTAAACCTATTTGGCAGTTGTTTGATAGTTTAACAGACGAGCAAGTTAGCTCTTTAAATAAATTTGGTGATGAGTTCACCCAAGATCGAAATACAAGAAAGTTATATAACATCAATCAAGAATGGCAGTACACCCGAAATACTAAAGAGTTATTAACTCAGTTGCTAGATGTTTCATATGCTCAGTTTGAGAAGAAAAAAGGTCGTCTTATTAAATACAATGGAACCGTTGTAAAAGGTATTTTAGGGAGTGTTTGTGAACCTTTCATACAACGTCGAGGTCGAGCTGGTCAAGTGCTCACATTTAATCAAGACTACATTGTTTTATTGACTAATTTAGCCATAGGCGAGAAAGAGAAACTACGCCTTCATGAACTAATAAAAGAGTTTGAATCAAGAGGTATATTCTTCGATAAGCAAAGCCAGCAAAGTTTAATCGATTTTTATGAACGTATGGGTAATGTTGAAAGAATGAGTGATAGTGGAGATGCAGTTTATGTTAGAAAAACAGTTTGAAGATTTTTTAGTAACTCATTTTAATGTATGGGCAGAAAATAATTTGCAAGCAGGTTATCGCTATCAGTTTAAAACACCAGATAACGAAAAAGGGCGCTCACTGTTTAATGCATTTATTAGATTTTCCACCAATACGATTAATATTAAAAATAATGAATTAAAAACAATCCAGTACGGCAAGACCCAACTAATTCCTGTTTATCATGGTGAATCTGAAAGCGGATTTACTGAAAATTTCATATCACATTTGCGTGATGAAATATCAGCGCAACAAGGTGAATTAAAAAATACAGCATTATTCATTATTCATAATTCAATGCTTGATACATTAATAAATTCTACTGAAGATATAGCACAGCCTGGGTTTATTTGGCATCCCAAAAATATTAAACAGCTTTTACATGCTGAGATTAACCAGCAAGACGATAAAGCAAAAATATCAGAATGCTTGCTCGACTATCATTTTGATGAAATTGTTGACGATAAAGCAACTATGTTCGGTTTTGAACAGCTTTATTATGCTATTGCAGATGGAGATTTACAGTTTCATGAACTGGGTCTTTTAAAAGACGAACAGCTTTCAAAAGAAGGCTGGGAAGGCGACCAGATCAGTCTGCGATTAAAAGAAAATAAAGAATTGAGTGATAAACTTGATTTCATAACCCATCACTTCCCAAACGAACTACAAGACAAACTATCTACTCTCGATTTTAGCGAAAAATTTATTAAAGAGCACTTTCCTGACGATGATATAGAAAAATTCAAAGAACAGCTAGATTTAGGTGAGTGCTTTGCTGAGCAACAAAAAAATAGAACAAACTTACTTGAGCTCGAAAGCGAAACTGCACCTGATAATGAGTTACTTACAAAAGCTAAATCAGAAAAGGGTGCAGGAGCGAGAGACCGCCATTTAATTCTTTTACTAGAGCCTGACCAACATACCTTTGAGCTAGAGCTATGTTTTTTGAATCAAAAACTAAAAGAGAGTTTCTGTAAAATTCAACACAATAAAAACCAGCCTGATGTACGAACAATAATAAAAAATCCAGGCGGCATAAGAAGCCGCGCTGTTTTAACAAGTAGCTTTGATGGCAGTGCTCGATATTTTACATTCCAAGTTAAAACAGACAAACCAAAAGAAACCCACAAATTTAAAGTTTTGGTTATTGGTAAAAACGACTTTTATGTTGATGGTTTTAAACATACCTACTTAGTTGAACCGGGTAAAAATTGGCTTACACTGCAAACAGACGAGCAAAAGTTACAAGTTAGTGATTTAACAAGTTCGAGTATATTAAACGAAAACGAGCAGGTTTTTGATGCGGCTGAGATTGGTATTGTTGATTTTAAAAAGCTAGCTAGTGAGTCAGATGAAATTTGTTTCACCGTACAAGGGTTAAATAGCCAGCTAACATTTAATGTTGAAGGTGAAGTAGCCACAGACTCTCTGGCTTTGCCACTCATGTTAGATCAAGGGCGCTTTAACCATTTATTTAATGATGACTATTATGGTCAATATAATCGTAGCAAAGAAAAAGTCCTAATAGATGGAAAAGAAGTTGCACCAAAAGGTGAAAGACTGACATTACTTCGAAATGAAGTAACACTGCTCGATGGTCGATTACTTGCTAAATTTACTACTGACAACAACATATATTTAAATGATATTGAAGCGCAATACACTGATTTGTTTATTGCTTATCGTGGCTTATTTGATTACTTAGAACACCACAAAACGCTTTTAAGCCTAGCTGGCTGGGGTCCAAAACTCAGAGATTTAGTTGAGCAACTTGTAACAGTTTACCAAGTTGCAATTGACGAGATACCGTATAATGAACCGTTACTAGAACAGCATAAATCACTTGTAAATATTGGCTTTTCTGAGTTTGATGAGCAAATATACATAAGTCCATATCATCCGTTGGTTTTAGCTTATAACTTAAACTTAGCCAAAGTTCTTCAAGAGGATAAGGCTGCAACAGGCAGCTATAAAACGTTACCACCAGTCACAATTCAACGTTTAACGGCACAAGGTTTACTACCATTTGTGTATCATCCACAGCATGATTTTTCATACAACCACGCTGAAAAAGAAAACGTGTTTTGGTCAAAGTTAATTCCGCAGCAAGAAAGTAGTTATGACTATGTACGAACGCTTGTAAAAGATAAAGTAGGTAAATTTGCAACCGCATTTAAGCATTTATTTGTAGCAGGCAGTAAAACAACACTGATTATTAATTCAGTCAATAACCAGAAAAATAAAGAGTTGTTTTTAGGGTTAATTGATTACATTAAAATCAAAAAAGATAAAGTAACTAACGTACATGTAAATTTATATGATGAAACCGAGTGTTATAGCTGGTTTGATAAATTCGCTGACATGGCGAGTTACGATGAGTTAAAAGAGTTATGTGAATTAAATAAAGGATCTGCGCGCGAGCAAGCCGATAGCATTATTGATTTATTAAGAACGCGCTTAACATATAGTAAATACGAACATGAAAAAGGTAATAAAGAGCAAGTTTATGCACATATGTCTTTTTTCAAAAATAATGAGCGTGTACAAGCCATTGACGTAGACATATTAAAACAAAAAAGTGGTGTGGTATGCCACGGCTTAATGCCTGGTGAATCGGCATCTAATAAGAATGGCCGCTATTATACCTCGTTTGGGCTCGAAGGCGTGGATATTGAAAATGCTCCACAATTAAAGCTCATCGCTAAATATAGTGGTTTAATAAAGCCAGCAAGATGTTCTCATGACGAATACAGCCCGTCTAAATCACAAGCACTCGTTGTAACCGAAAACTTTAAAGCTTTACTTGAACGCTCATACGAGAATTCAATTTGGACAACTATTATTGATCCTAAAGTGACATTAGAGTTTTTTGAAAACCAAAAAAACATGGTGCTAATCCACTATTCAGATAACTACACAAACTCAGTTAACTATGATGCAATAACGGTTACCAAACAGACTGATTTATATCAAAAAGTCCTCGAAAACGATGACGGTGGAATAATCGAAGAGTTTAATGCCTTTAATGGTGAATGGTTATTGAATTTAGTCACGGCAAACGATAATGAACGAAAAGAAAAACGGGGTATTATTGGAGCCTATAAATACGTAAATTGCCTAGTTGCAGACTCATGTATTACCTGGGTACCACTATCAATCGCAGAAATAGTAAGAGTGGCAGGTAACCTTGGTTTAAGCATGAAAGATAGTGATTTATCTCGTCATTCACAGGGTTTTAAAAAGGGTGCAATTTCAGACGATATTTTATTTGTAGGCTTTAAAGACCAACAAATGATTTTACTCCCCGTAGAAGTTAAAACAGGTAAGCGTCAAACTCACAGTAAAGGTGTAGAGCAAGCTAAAGAGCTCAAGCGGTATTTTGAATCATTGTTAGGGCAGCAAACATTAGCAGGGCACTTATACCGTGGCTTATTTATGCGCCAAGTACTAATGCAAATTGATAAGTATAAGCTTTATAACGTATATGAAGATGGCTACTTTAATAGTATTGAAAATAACAGTGCAGAGTGGCTACAAGGTGATTACCTGTTAGCTGAACTTACTAACTACCCTGAAGGTATATTGTTTGTCAATGTTGAAGACAGTAACTTTACTAAAGCTTCATTCTTAAAAGTGCAAAACATCCTTAAAATTGAGCTACCCGCAGACAATTTAGGTCATTGGATTAAGACACCAATGCAAAGGCTTTTGAGTAACTTAACTCCAGCTAAATTACATCACATAGATGCGCAATATATTTTAAAAAGTGACTGTGCCATAAATACATTACAGATAGATGCACTTGATGATAATGCAGGTATAAAAGATGATAATAAGTCCACTCCAGAACCTACAATTGTAGAAGATGACAAACAGGTAGCTAAGCCCATAAATCTAGAAACAAATGCTGATACAGCTAATAATAAATCTGTACGTAAAAAAATGCCGATTGAAGCGTTACAAGCTATTTACCAGCAAATTATAGACTGCTATTACAGCCACAATATTGTTGTGACCAAGCCAAACAATGAAGATGCTTTTGTTGAAGGACCTGCCTCAATATTATTTAGAATTGAGTTAAATCCAGGTACTGATCCAAAACGCGTATTTGAAAGATCACAAGCACTTAAGCTAGCTTTAAAACTTGGTCAAGAACAAGACGTTGGTTTTGGTATCGATAAAGGCTGTGTAACAATTGACGTACCAAAAAGCCAAGAACAACGTTATTTCGTAGATCAAAATGATATTTGGCCTAATTGGGAAAAACCTGAAAATGCGCTTGAAGTACCATTAGGTGAAGACAGGTTTGGTGATGTTATTAAGCTTAACTTTTCATCATCAAATTGCCCTCACTTATTAATAGGAGGCACAACGGGTAGTGGTAAGTCAGAAGCACTCAATACTATTCTATATGGTATGGTCGAGCATTATAGTGATGCAGAATTGAAGCTTATGCTTATAGACCCTAAAGGGACGGAGCTTAATGATTTTGAACACTACCCTCACTTAATTGGTCGTATAGGTTTTGATGATGAAGATGCTCTACAGCTTTTGACTCAGGCTGTTGAAGAAATGCAATCGCGTTATGTTAGATTTAAAGCGCAAGGTGTACGCTCTCTTCCTGATTACAACGCAAAAGTAAGCCAAGAAGAACATATCCCATGGTGGGTACTCGTACTCGATGAATACGCTGATCTAACATCAGATAAAGATATGAAAAAATCTATCGAAGCAGAGCTTAAGCGCCTTGCACAAAAAGCACGTGCGGCTGGTATTCATTTAATTATTGCCACGCAAAAACCAAGTGGTGATGTCATTAGCACAAACTTACGTTCTAACTTGCCGGCACAGCTAGCACTGCGTGTAAAAAATGGCACTGAAAGTCGAGTAATCCTTGATGAACAAGGGGCTGAAGTATTAAATGGTATGGGAGATGCTTATCTTAAATCAGAGGGTAAGTTAGTCAGAATTCAATGTGCAAGAGTTTGTTATTAATATTTACTATAATGTTATTTTGATGTAAGGAATTGATTTAAATGTTATTGTTCTGGTAATAACAAAACTTAGAGTCGAACTCTTATTAAACTTATAATAATAGTGGTTTTCCGGAATTGTATAAAAAAATGAAAAGTTTATAAAATAGAAAATGAAAGGGATTCTAAGGAAACTTAGATAAGAGCTGGGCAAGCACAGCTCTTTAATACTCAAAACTCTGAATTGACTTTTGAGAAATCCATACGTACTTAATCGATTGATTTAATCGAAATTATTAAGTGCCTTAAAAAGGACATTTTCTATGAAAATCTCTAAAACAAAAGGTTCAGTCATCGCAGCCATAATTGCATTGACATTTTTCTCACTAAATACAACTTCTTCTATGGGTTTTGGTGGTGATTTTTCTTTTGAAGAATCTAAAACTGAAATTATTGCTCCGAATGGAGGTAAAGAAACCGTGTTACGAAAAAGTTATAGCTTTAATCTAAATAAAAGCTCTGATAGTAGTGTGGTTTTGAGCAAGAAGTCTGGCTAAGTGATGTAAAAGAGGAGGGGAAACCCTCCTCACCCTAAACCTGTGAAGCTTTGGTAAGACCATCGTTAGATCGTCAATTTAAGGAGTTAGAAATGGATAAGTTAAATTTCAAATTAGAATGTGAAGATTATAGAACTCTCGTTATACCAAATACAGAGAATAAAAATGTAAAATTAGGAACTTTATTCGCAAAAGTTGAAGAATTACCAGAGGAACTAGTTGAGTGGATGAAAGTGAATCCAAGGAATCCAAAATATACTAAAGGAGGAAAGCTGAGCGGTGCAGTCTCAAGATCTATAGTCAAAACACTTCAAGATGAACCTGAAATATTTAGCTTGAAAAATTTAGGTATTTACATATTGGTTGATGAAGTTCAGTCAAAGCGTTTACCAGGCGACAAGCACACTGTAGAAATATCCTTATCAGACCCCAAAATTCATGGAATTGTTAATGGTGGTCATACATTCAGTTCGATCAGACAAGTATTGGACTTAAATACTTATAAAAGTGGCGCGTTCGTTCGTCTTCATCTCTATATGAATGTGCCAAGTGAAGATATTGTTCAGTTAGCAGAAGGGCTGAATAAAAACTTACAAGTCGATGATAGAAGCTTAGAAAACCTTCAAGGAAGTTTTGAAAAAATAAAAAACTCTATGAAAGGTAAAAAAGGTTTTGATCAAATAGCATATAAAGATGGTGATGATGGAAGTATTGATATTTTAGAGGTTTTACATCTATTAAGTTTACTAGATCTCAATAAATATTCAAACAATAGACATCCGAATGATATTTTTGGTAATAAGAAAAAAGTGCTAGGAAATTACTCTGAAGATATTAAACGCGGGGATGGAAAATCAAGCTTTATGAAGTTAATCCCTTTTACGTATGAAATTTTAAAATTGTCAGAAGAAATTCAAAAAGGTGCAGTTGAATATCTTTGTCGAAATAAAGTAAATAACAAAACAACAGGGAATAGAGTTGGTTCAGTAGAGCACAAAAGAGATGCACTATTTATTGAAGGAGAAATTGGAGGGTTGATCCACCAAGGTTGGCTTTACCCTATGGTTTCTGCCTTCAGAGCTAATTTAAAGCAAACTTCTTGGGAAGAGGGGAAATTAGAGTGGCTTGTTGAACCTAAAATTCTTATAGCTGAAATTATTAAAGATATGGCTACAAATATAAAGGAACTTAACAATTATCACAAAAGCAAACCTGCAGAGGTTGGAAGGCAAGCTACAACTTATCAAGTTTGTTTCTCTTATGCGTTTACTGCTCTAGCTATGAAAGGGAAGATAGCTATAACTAGTTGATTTTTTTATTTTTATGTGAGTAATCTGTTGGCGGGGTTAGTTAAGATTTATTTATTCGAACTATATTACTAACGTATCTTTATCAATTTTCCGATTAGCTAATCTATAAGGAGATATTCCAAGTATTGGAATATCTCCTATGCCTTAAGAAGCTTGCTATATCAATGAACAGTCATACGTTCATTATTTGTTTCCTAAGCAGTAACTAATTTATTGGACTTTAAAGTAAAAGAGATTCCTCTATTTAAATGTAATTTCAAAAAATCACCAAAGTTAACACCCGCTAATTGTGTGCTTTGTTTATGATAGGCTTGGCGTAATAATGCTAAGTAAATATCTGCATGTTCGCCAGCAAATACCTTCCAACTCATTTCTACATTACTATCTGATAGGATATCTTCTACAGGTGGCGCAGTCTCTTCAGCTAAAGAAAAACACAAAGCCCAACGACAAAGTACATTCCAATTTTCTATACCAGTCTTACCTTTAAGCTTTGTTAGTTGTTGCTTTTGCTTCTCAGATAGTCTGATTGTGTCTATGGTCAATGACATTAAAAATATCCCTCGGTAATGTTAGATGTTTTATTCTCTTCATCAAAACTAATATGAAATTCACGACAAATGCCAGGTTTTAGTTGCTCGTAATACTGCCCGGTAATCTCTTCATCGGTAGACAGTAAAATGACTTGCTGACTAGCCTTAGGGAAATAATTGTTAATTAGCTTATGGCGGTGCTTTCCATCTAGTCTACCGAGTGGCGTATCTATTACTGTAGGTATTTCTTTACCTGAAGCTTCAGCTAATCCCCATAATATTGATACGGCTAATAACTGACGCTCACCTGCGGAAAGGCGACTAGGTGACATCGATACATTTTGTGTATCTAATAGGGTTAAATCAAAGGTTGTAGGGCAAATATTTATACCGTTAATTAAATTGCTTTTGCGTGATAACGTAAAAAATTTCTCAGTGATATGATTTTGTAACGATTCAACATTTTCACTAATAAGCTGTAAAGCAAAGCCTTTCATTGTTGTTTTTAATTTGCCAATATGCTCAGAAACTTGCACTGAACGCTTTTGCTCAAAGGTATCTTTACTTTGCTGACTAAGCAGGTTTGCGTACCGCGTGCTTAATACTTCATTACGCGCAGTCGCTTGGTTTAACAGTTGGTTTTTTTGTTTTAGTAAGATATGACATTTTTTAAAATCAGCTTCAAAGCTTGCTAGTTCACTAAGCAAGCTTTTTACGGTTTCGTAGTCAGGTATAGATTCAAGTTTCTTTTCGAACAGTGCTTGTTGTTCAAATAACTGGGTGCGCATTTCAATAAGGTTGTTACGTGTTAGCTCATCGACTTTAACCTTATCATCAAGTCCGTTGAAGATAGTTAGCTCAGAATTTATATAGCATTCAGTACTTGCCACTTTCTGCCTTTCATTTGATTGCACTTGCATCGTATCGTTTAAAGAGAGCATAGCATTTTCAGAAACCTTACTGGCTAATAAGCTTGTTTTTATTGCCAACTCGTATTCAGATATAGCACTTTCAATAACTTTTGCTTGCGTGGCTTTTTCTTCTAGTGCAATTTGTTTTTTTGTTTCATCAATTAACTTATTAACTAGCCCTAAAGGACCGCAACCGGAATCTAATTTGACTCTGTCATTTAGGTTTGCGTTAAGTTTTTCTTCAATAGCGCCAAGCTCAAATTTTATTGAGTCGCGTTCATCTATTAAGTGAGCACCGGCGTTACGTACAATTTGACGAGATTGATTTATTGATAAATTAGCGTCGCTAGCTTCTTTTTCTAATTGCGCTATTTCTTTTTTTAACGAAGATACAAGGGTGGTTTGCTCTGCTATATCGACTTCTTGTGCTGCAACTTTATGGATAACGGTATTATCTAAATTTTCACTTCTACGCTTTCTTTCAACGTTACTTAAATCGACATGAAGTTGTGTTAATAAATCTAGTCCTAACAGGTTTTCTATACCCGTCTTTATAAGCTCGGCGCTTCTGTCTGGATGAGCTAGGTTTTCAATTTTCTCACCATCGAAAAAGAATAAATCAGATAATGTTAGCGGAATAAATTCATTTACAAATTCGTCCCAATTTTGGCTAATATGCTTATCTTCAGTGTTATTACAAAAAACAGTGACTTTGTCTCTAGTTTCCGCGGTTAGCTGGCCATTCCAAGAACGAACAATTTTAAACTCGTGTGTATCAGTATCTGTGGTGTGGGAAAAAACTAATGTTAATTCTACAGTTGCTTCTTTTGGGGCGTAACGATTTTTGGTATTAGATAAATATGTTCCGTAAGCCTCCATGCCACGGTTTGAACATTTTGCATGTTTACCATATAGAACTAATTGTAAAGCGTCTAAAAAAGTAGTTTTTCCACCACCATTTAAGCCACCGAATAAGATGATAGGTTTGTCATCAGTAACGGATAAATCAACCGTATGGCATCCTTGGTAAATACCAAAGTTTTGTAATGTAAGTTGTTTAAGTATCATCACTAATCTCCTCAATATCGATAATTAGCGAGCTATAACCTTCTTCTTTAATAGATCTGGTTATTGTGATGATTTTATCCTCAATAGCTTCTTTTTCACTTTTATCTAAGTTTGGGCTGTTACTTAACTTTATTTGTAAACGATGTCGTTCACGCTCTAGGGCAAACTGTTTTGCTTCAAATAGATTATTAAAAGCGCCTTTATCTAAGCTCTTGGTTAACTCGTCAGAAAGTGTTGCGCGTCTTAGCTGATTTCTATGTTTATTTGCAATACTCATAACTGCACGCATTTGCTGATAAAGAAGGCCATCTTTATCACCTTGTGCTGTGCAATGGTCTTTAAGTTTATCTAATACACTGGTATTAAGAATTGGATGATGCGCTCTTTTTTTACCTGGATAAGGCTTATTCATTACGGTTTCATATATTTTAGGCAGTGTATCTTCTGCCTCATGTTTTTCTTCAAGCCAAATACGACGAATTTCTTCTAGATCCTCTAAAGTTAATAACTCAAGGTCTTTCACTTCAGCGGGGCCTAATTGTTGTACTGCTATTTGTGCTTCAAGCACTTTAGCGACCATCTTTTCTCTAAAACTTTGAATGTATGGTCCATGTACCAAGTCAGCTCCATGCTTAGAAACATGAACAGTTAAAGTACCGTTCATTCGTCTAAAGTCACGTTTATTTCTATCGCGTGTTAGTTTTTCGATTTTTTTGGTGCGGTTAGCATCATTAACTTCAATTTCATTACGCAGAGAAACAAGTGGATACATCCATTCTTTCTCTTCATCGTTGGCTATCATGGCATTCATTGATTTATCTTCAGATACCATGGTACAAACATAACAGCCAAAACGGCTATCACCACAACTGTTGGTACTTTTATCAACAACTAAGGGGCACTCACCGCCTTCTGTTGCGCCTTGGTACATACTATTCAAATCTTGATTTGGAAAGCCCCAAGGGTTTTTAACGCTGTTTAGGTATACCCAAACATCATCATTACTCCAAGTTGCTATTGGGGTATATACCCAAACACGGTCTAAGGAGCCGTTTTCTGTTAACCCTAGCGCTTTACGAGTGTTCGTTTCTGAGCTTTCAAATCGCTCCATGCTTGCTGCACGTGCGGTACTTTCAGCTTTACGTGTACCAAGCACTAAAATAGCTTCGCCATTTTTTTCGGCCATATTTTTAATAAAAGTATTTGAGGGTGAAATTTTTAATCGGTCGGTACACCATCTGAATTTATAACGAGGGGCAGGGTAGCCTTTTCCAATTAAATTAACCCAAAAGCGGTCTTTAACAGCAGGTGTTAAGCGGTGAGGTACTATAGGTAAACCTTGAGCTTTAGCTTCGTCCGACATTTTACTTAAAGACTTGCCTACCCACATTGCTACGATAGGGTTTTCAACTAAAGTATCTGTACTAATAACGTGTACTTTCTTATTAGTTAAGCCCTCTACCTTTAATTCTTGAAGCGCATACCAAATAATTTGTAATATTGCTGTGGAGTCTTTACCGCCACTGTAACCAATAACCCAAGGGATTTGATCACTCTTATATAGCATTTTAACGTGTTCGATTGATTCTCTAATTACGTCTTTTAACCCTTTTTGGGTAAATGCAGAATTGATCTGTACAGCTGGATCAGAACTCATTTGTTGCCTCTTTAAATTTATTTTCTTCCGCATTTTCTTTGTCTGTTAGCGGAAGGTTGAGATGTTTTTTAATTGTATTTAGTGTTAACACTGCGGCGGTGTTTGAGTGGCTCATACGACCTTGGTTTATACATCTGCCTTCCCAATTTTTTTTGTTGCTTCTTCTCCAATCCAGAGTTTTTAGTTTGGCAAGTTTTCGCTTCCAGGATTTTTGTAAAATAAGTTGATTGCCTAACATACCAATACTTTTCAGGACAATAGCTGAAAAATTAACATATTCACTTCTTTCATTAGGGGGGAGTTGATCCGTTTTAGCTAACTGCCAAGCATTAAGGTTTATGCTTATGCTGTTCCAATAATCTATGGCTGCTTTTACTTGGTTTTCTAAGTTTTCTTCTGTTATCTCTGAAAGCATTGCTTGATTTGCAGCATAGAGGGAGCTGTGTTTAAATAACTTTGAAGATCTTGGACCTAAATTACCTTCATCAAAGCTTATTACACCATTAAAAAAATCACACTCTTTGGCAACTCGATTAGTTAGCACTTCATCAGGGGCGTTACCAAATAAAACACCATAAGATTTACCCGTTTTTACAGGGTAAAGATTGAGATCTCTAAAGATTTTTTGTCGCTCTTTAAGAGATTTACTGACAAAAAATACTACAGAAATACTTTCTTCTGCTAACGAAGGATCTTCATCTAGAGCTTGCTTAATTGCGGCCGTTCGATGTTGACCATCAGTTATGTAAAACTCTGCATCTTCATCAACAAGTAAGGTTCCAATATTAGCACCATGGCCACTTTCATTTATGGGATTGAAACTACATAAACCATCGATACAGGCCGTAAGTGAAGAGAAAGTATAGTTCTCTCTATTGTTATGGATATAGCTAGTAATTTGTGGAATTCTACTAAGGTTTAAGCTGCGTTGGGCCCTATCTTCAGGCAAGAGGATCGTTTCATCAAATGTAAATATTCGCTTTAGCCTTTTTAAGGGACACATTACACTGTAATATTCATGCCCAGCTTGTATTCCTTTGATTGCTGGAAAGGATATACCAGAAACTATTTGATTCATTTTAATAAGTATCTTTTAATGATTGTACGTATTTTTACTTTGTACGTACGAACAGGTGGTGTAGGATACTGTATTCTTATACACGTGTCTTGTGTTTTTTAATTAATTGGACCTTTTATGACTGTTTATCTCGATTGCAATGCCACAACTCCTGTACACAAGCGAGTTGCGGACTTAGTTTTTAGTTTGATGGTTGAAGATTTTGGTAATGCAGGAAGTCGGACACATGAATTCGGAGTTAAAGCTAAACAAATTACTGAAAAGGCTAGGGTACAAGTTGCAGCTATAGTGGAAGCGGATAAAACAGAAGTGATTTTTACCAGTGGTGCCACAGAGAGTAATAATATTGCAATTTTAGGTCTTGAAAAGTTTGGCTTAAAAGAAAATAAAAAACATATAATCACCACCAAAATTGAGCACAAAGCTGTTTTAGAACCTATTGCTTATCTAGAAGAGAAAGGCTTTGATGTCACTTATTTAAAGGTTGGAGAAAGTGGCTTAATTGACATAGAAGAATTTAAAGCAGCCCTAAGACCTGATACGTTATTAGTGTCTATTATGCATGTGAATAATGAAACCGGCTGTATGCAACCTTTGAAGGACATCTGTAAAGCATTAGGTAATAGTGAGGCATACTTTCATGTAGACGCGGCCCAAAGCTTTGCAAAACTTAATGAAGGGCTAGTTGACAGCAGAATTGATCTCATAAGTGCTAGCGGGCATAAGGTGTACGCTCCTAAAGGTGTAGGAGCGTTGATTATGCGTAAGCGTGGTTTTTTACGACCTCCTTTAAAACCCATTTTTTTTGGTGGTGGGCAAGAAAAGGGCCTTCGTCCTGGTACTTTGGCTGTGCCATTAATTGCTGGTTTTGGCTTAGCTTGTGAAATAGCACTTAAAGAATATTTAGCTTGGCAGAAATATGCTCAAAGTCTAAAAACAAGTGTAATTGATAAGCTTATACCCTTAGGTGTTGTTCTTAATGGCGATAATACTTCTCCGTTTGTTTTAAACTTTTCAGTTCCAGGTGTTAACTCTGAAGCCGCAATGGTGATGTTAAAAGGAGTAGTGGCTGTTTCTAATGGCTCCGCATGTACCTCTAATAGCTATAAAGCATCACATGTTTTATCTGCTATGGGATTAGATGAAGATAGAATAAATGGTGCAATAAGAATGTCTTGGAGTCATATGACAGAAGAGTTACCATTAGATCAATTAGTATCAACTCTCGCTCAATTAAAACTATGACTAAACTAACAATTGTAGAAGCAGCGTTTGAAGCATTAAATTTAATTGGTGATTCAGCAACAGTTAAGCAAACTTATGCAAAAATAATGGAGCGTCACCTCTATAAGTTTGGTGCTAAAGATCCGTTAGCGGTGCTTAGAATTCAAATGGAAAGGCATAGCGATACATCAACATGGGGCTCTGAGGCAAAACACAAACTATTTTCTAAAACAGAAGATGGGAAATTTTACCCCCTCAACTCTCGTAAATTAACCAAAGAAGAGAAGTGTGATTCTGTAGATACGCTACTACTAGTAAAGGATTTAGCTAATAAACTAAAGCGTGACACCATTGCACGCATTGTTTCTCATTTATATTCATTAGAGCCCGAGGAGTTTGAGTCCTTTTGTCGCAGATTTCTTGAGCGTTATGGGTTTGAAGATATGGAAGTTACCAAAAGAGGGCGAGACGGTGGAATTGATGTGTATGGTACGCTTGAGGTTGGTATCTCTAGTCTGCATGTAGCAGCACAATGTAAGCGATATAAAAAGTCGAGTAAAATTTCTAGGCCCGATATAGACCAGTTTAGAGGTGCTATTCAAGGTGAATATCAGCAAGGAATTTATATAACAACGAGCTCCTTTACCAAGGACGCGCAGGATAGTGCTTTTAAACGTGGTTGTGTGCCTATTGTTTTAATTGATGGTGAAACACTCGCTGAAATAATGATAGATCGTGGCATTGGTGTTTCAACGAGCAATATTCCAATTTATGATTTTGAAATAGATTTAGTTTGATTATTTTCAATGTTGCTTAACTTATAAAACCTATTTCCTTTAAGCTTGATTCCTTGGTATTGAAAAATCTTTTGTAGCAGCTCCCAGTCAGGTAATTGCTCTAACGGTAAGCCTTTTAATTGCTTAGTAATTCTGTTTTCAAAAGCTTTCTGCTTTTTATATTCAGGGCTGCTGTTTGGCAAATAAACTGATTTATCGAATAGTGGTGGGTAAGGGTAATCATCACTGTAGAAGAAAAAGTCTATGTCTAAATCATGCAGACGTATTTTAGTGCGCTCGGTTAACAGTGGCAATGCTTTGTTATTGGGTGTCTAGTAAACTAGGGGAGTCCAGTACGGCAGGTATTGTTTTTGGCATTTGGTTTGGTCTGCGCTTAAAAAGTGGAGTTTAATAACGAGTGCAATTCCAATTTGTATAAACAAATTGGAATTGCACCCACTTTAATGATGAAAAATTTACGACTCAAGATCAAACTTAAATGTTACGCTTCCTTTCCCGACCAATCTAATTTTAGTACTTCCAGCTTTAGAAAACGGATTAGGTAGAAAATCAATTTTTGTTTTACTGGAATGACCTACATTTGAAACATAAAGCACCCGATATTTTTGCTTTTTATCTGCAGTACATTTTTGAGCACGTGCTATTTCTGTCGGTCCCATCTGAAAAGCGTACGAATTTCCTTGGCTAGCTTTCACTTCGTAGTAATAAGTAACAGTCTTAAGTTTGACGATAAAATCATAACCTAATGAATCATCTCCTGTATCCGTAGCAAGTATTCGATCTCTATATTTAGAAACCCAACTGTCATCATTAACTTCAATATTATGCAATTTCCTGTGGTATTGTTTTATCCATTCACCAGCATATATTTCGCCCGCTAAACCAATAGCTAATTTTTGCTCATCAGACATTACAGCATCGGATTTGGAAGACGAACCACCTCCACCTCCCTGACCACCAGAATACTTTGATTTTCCAACATCGGATAAATTTGAAAGACCATTTTGTGCGGTCTCAAAAGCTGTTGAATCATCAAAGGAATCTTTGACAGCTTGAGCTAAATCCATAAAGTCTTCAGGTTCTGCCGAATAAGCCTTTCCACCGAAATCTATTTGTTTTCTTTTATCTTTTTCTTTTTGCTTTTTTTCTTTAATCGCTGAATCATTTTCTTTTATCGCTTCCTCGTCAATCCCCCAATCAGAAAGTACTGTAGATAGTGGTTTTCCTTCTGGCCACAGTCCATATTTTATAAATAATTTAATAATCAACTCATTATTAAGCAACCTAAAATCTAGCCAACCATCTTCCATGATTTGAGAAATAACTATTATTCTTTTATTTACCGGATCACTCCATGTTTCAACTACTAATGGAGGTATATTTTCTGGAGTATTTGCAACCCAAGTTGAAATAACCTTTCCAAATAAAGTCCAAAAATCTGATAGTGCCCTACGGTTACGATCTTGCAAGGAACTCAAGTTTAAAAGCTCTACCTTGCCTTCAATAGGGGGACTGGATATTTCCTGACTAATCCATTCTTCAATTAAGCTTTCTAACTTATCTTCTGGAATTTCCGTATATTTGAAAGCCCAATCCGAATTAACTTTAATTAAATTAATGCTATTCTTTAAAAATACATATCGGTCAAGACTAGAATTTGTATCAAATTCAGTTAAAAAATATTGACGAATAACTTTTAAAATACTTTCTTTATGTTGTGAAATATAAAATTCAAGCTGACGTTCGTGCTCAGTAGCAAATGAAATAGGGTGGAAATCATTTAGAATATCTAAGGCTATATTTAAGTTTATTAATGATATTTCAAATAACTCCATTAAATCGCCTGGTTCAATTACCTCCGTAAGCTTTTGTTTCAACTCTTCAATTTCTACTTTTAGCTTTTGAGCAATAGGAATTAATAAATTTTCTACTTCCTCGTCTGGTAGCTCAGTAGAATTATCGGATAATTGCTCAAGATATTCATAATTATGGTTGAGGCCTAAAGCTATAGAGATAACTACAGCAAAGCGAATTATTGAATCCAAATCACCAACCAAAAAAGCTCGTGCATCTTGAATATCTTGATCATCGACACGTAAAACATTGGATAGGAATTTTTTATTCGCGAACCTACCTTTGGGTAACTCAGGCTCTCTTAAAAGTCTTAAAAAGCAGCTCTCAATAGGTGATGATAAATTTTGATTCCCAAGCCCAAATGCTATTTGACCTGCAGCCTCGGCTAGTTGCTCAATTGAGGGAATTAAGGAGCCTATTGATTCTAATACTAGAATTGGAGATTCTTGATACCAAAACATTAATGCCCCCCTCAAAGATGCGGGAAGGCGTGAAACTTTATTCGTAATAGATAATTCAACATTATTAGCAACAACTATTCGCATGTTTTTGGCTAAATGGCGAATCTTTGATAATGTATTTTGCGTAACTGAGAAAAAACTACCAGCCTTTGTTCCTGCTATACATACTAAAAAGTCTATTATCCACTCACCGAACTCATCAGCCATAAGTGTCCCATAGTTTGACGAACTCAATTCACAACCATCAAGAAGAACAACTAGGTTCTCCTCAGATAGATTTTTGAAACGGCCTTCAGCAAGGACCATTAGCCATTCCTTAGTATCGTCCTCTACACCTTTTCCAAAGTTAAAATAAGGAATACTAAGCTCTTCCATCAAAGAAAGCTTTGAAGAATTTTCCTCGTCTACAATATATCCAATACGCCCTTCAGATTTAGCGTTGATAATACTAATAGAATTCCCTTTGACAACTGGTATAGAAGTTAAGAATGTACTTTTGGGTTGATCTGAAATTTTTCTCCAAGCATAGCTAAACATTTGAGTGAATCTTTTTACATTGTTGCGACCTGATATCTCAAATGCAGCTGCTTTTGATAAGACCTCCAGAAGTTTAAATGAATCTAGACCTTCATTATTTAAGGCCCGCAATCCAATGAGTTTTTCGATTGAATCACTATTGGTGTGATCTATAAGACGTGAAATATTAGGATATATAAATTCAATAAAACCAGGTGCAGATTCATCTTCGGATTCGAAGTAAAAAGCTTCTTTAGGAGCGGTAAATAGAGTGCCGTTGTCTCTAGCTTTAATAGGCATCCATGGAATAGTTCGTAGCAGTACGGCTAAAGGGGACTGCCAATTCATATTGTCATTGTATCCGTCTCTGCTAACGCTAAAATGAAGTTTTTCCGCACCAACTTCACCAGAAAGTAAAGCAAATATAAGCTGCTCAGCATATAATTTTCTCATCTCTATTTCATCTTGAAGCAGGGTATATTCGAATAGACCAGGTAAACTCCACAAAGTTAAGGAAGCCTTGTAATTCCTTTGATAATTGGCACGCCTTCGTTCTTGTTCCATAAACTCAAGCCACATAGACTTGTAATCATCATTTAAGCTTTTCATTTTGTCAGTCAACTTTCCTGCAAGAGAGTCAACATTCACATTTTCCATGCTCACACGTCTTTCGTTGCTAACAACTCTAAAATGATCGCGTACACCAACTCTGATTAGAAAGGTTAACCAACTGGATTCATCTCCGGTACTAAAAGGCCACTTTTTATATGAAGGAATTAAGCCTTTTAAACATACACTTAATTGTTTAGAGAGTGGTGCTGCTTTTTTTAGAAAGGACTGTAATTTTTTTCCATTACGAGCTTTTGACCAACCATCACCTATCATCGCTGTTTTTGCTGAAACCCAACCATTAGAAGTTGGCACATAAAAGTTTAATAGAGAAAAATCCCTGTCAGAAAGAGAACGTCCTGAAAGCCAAAGTTTAAAAGCCCACTCAAAGGCTGCACTTTTGATAATACCATCTTGCTCTTTACGGGTTATATTAGATAACGTTCGCATTATTTCACGAGTTTTGTATTCCTCAATTAAGTTTGATCTAACAAAGTAATCTTTGGCGAAACAGCAACCATTTTCATTGTCACTCCAATCAATGCTGCCACTTAATAATGCAAACCGTTTTTGAATGCTTTCTGGAATATCTTCGGTTTCATCCATATCTGAACTTTCACCGCTGCTGCGCTGGATTGGGGGTAGATATAAATCGAATTGATGACGTTTGTTACCTTTTTTATCTTCTACTTCTAATGTTTCTTCTTTTTCTGCAGCAACTAAAGTTCCGTTTGCGGATAAGAATATTTTTTTTCCAAATAGATGCTTTGAATCAAAGTGCATAGCTTCGGCGATTTCATTATAAAATTGAGCCCATTGTTCTTTTGTCGCATTAACTAGCAACAAATTATCAGCCAAGACTTCAATCCAATGTGCAACGTCTTTAGGATCAGGTTTAAAACTATGCCTCCAATCTAAAAATTTATCCAAAGAAGTAACTTGTTCTGTTGAAAGGGATGGTATTAGAAAATTTAATTTTCCCACTCCTTTGTAATTTTCAACGCAGAGATGTTTGCACTCATAATCCCATGTTGAAACTTGTGATATTGACACCCAATGCCTACCTTTTTCATTTAGAACAGGCAATAAAGGTTTGTTTGGTAGAGATGTAATGGACCCAAGAGCTTCTCGCATTTCGTTTGAGTAGGGATCCTCCCAACACATTAAATCTAATACAGCACTTGGTGATTCTTTCCAGTCTTTTTCAATTAAAAAATCAATCATTGAACTACATAGATGAGCCGACTTTGTAATAAAAAAATCATTCAATGCTACGTCATTAATTAGAGCTCGTCGGTCAAGAGAGGTGTAGAAATTTGCATTAATATAACCGCGAAATGGAGAAACCCCGTGACTGCCTAAAGGCAAATAACAGTACATTAATCCATCGCAAGCTGGTTTAGATAAATTTACCGCAACACTAACAATAGCTTTTCCTTCCCAGTCTCTCCAAGCTTCAGGCAACTCATCATTTTCAATACCGTACTTAAGCTCTTCATTAAATTCTTTTTCATTAAGAGTTAAATGACCTATCAAATAATCATGATCACCTAGAGCTACTCTTTGAACTAGTGTTGAAGGATCAATTTGATGCTGTAAAACTTGATTCCTGTTTAATCTTTCAGTATGAACTTTGTGATGAATTATTGTAATTTGCTCTATGCGCTCAAGAAATAAATTTAAAGGCTCAGTTCTTTGAACTAAAAGTTTTATCTGTTTAGCAGTCAACTCTGATGACTTGTGTGATTTTAAAGGTAGTCTTATTACTGTTGCGAAGCCTTCTTCTGCTAGTTCATTTACAGCACCTGGCCTATTATCTTCATAAATAGGTAAATAGAAGCAAGGTGTGTTGTCTAAAACATTTTTAGCTATAGTCACATTATCTAATGATTTTGCTTTTAAAGTACTGTTATTGTGAATAAAGGAATGTGTTGATAATAGATCTTCAAGCGCTGCAAATCGGAAACAATATCCATCAAAAGAGCCGCTTTCACTATTTGGTTTGGTAGAATAGATTTCAGGAGATTGACATACTTGTAATATACTTCTAAAGCCTAATCCTTTATTACCAATACCCTCATTAACCGCTTTTCCTGTTAGGGCAATATTCGTTATTCCTAAAAAATCTTTGTCTGAAACACAGTTTCCTTTATTAGCTATATAAAGACACCCATACTCTGTTTCATCAGGGTTAAAATAAACTTTAATGCTTCCATTTTTCAGGTGTTTAGGGTGGGCATCGTGTGCGTTTTGAATTAATTCAACTAGAAATCTGTCGCCATAGTCATCTGATACATTTAGAGAAAGGTTCTTGGCACCTTGGTAAACCTTAGACTTTCCCCATGCAGATAAGAACACATCAATTTCATCTTGAGTTCTTTTGTGGATAATATCGCTAGGTGTTAACAATAAATCTTCCATATTACGCGTTATTATTGATTCCATTTAGAGTATTCTTCCATAGTTATCTGTTTCATTGTTTAACGTTAGAGTAGGTAATATACACCAAATTACAATATGTTAAATAAATAAACTTAATATACACAACCTTAAATTCGAATGGTTAATTGTGATCCTACTTGATAAGGTGATAGGACAAAGTGCTAGGTAATTATTCAGATTATTTCGCTTGGTCAGAATACAGATCAGTCCCTGGATTGCTAGATAAGTTTTGTTGATAGACTAGAGGGGCTTAATCATTTTAAGTAACGTCATTGGTATTAATCGTAATTGAGTTAAATTGGCGGGTTTAGCAACGTGAACATCCCAGGCTTTGCTATATTCGTAGTATAATTCTAAGGTAAGAGATAGGATTTAAGTTTTTTTGACTTTATTTAAAAATAAAACCATTTTTCATTATAAGTGAACCGGTTATTCAATTACCTGTTTTTTAGTAACGGTCAAAGCTTCATAACTCTATAGCTTCCTGTGCAATCCTTTGAAATTTATGTGTTTTATTTGTGGTTTTTGAAAATGGCAATCGATAAAATGTGTTCATCACAGAGTGGGTCTGTTGTTATTTATTTTTAAATCAGCCTGTTATGTTGCGATGTTCATAATAGTGCCATTGTTTAGGTTATATAATGTTGAGTAGATAAGTCTTGAGGTAAATACGAATGAGATGTGTTACGGTTGTGGGTTTTGTATCATTCGTTGCAAATTATCTTTTGCTCTTTTAGCGCTGATACAGGTAAGTTGCCACTTGTTGCCTGCTCTATATGTTCGCTCCACCAGCACATTAGTTCACGTCTGCTATCAAGGTACTCTGCACGATTGTAGGCACGTCTAGCTTCATTTTTATCGACATGAGATAGCGCAGCTTCAATTACATCTGGATTTAAACCTTCTTCATTGAGTGTTGTGCTAGCTAAGGCACGCAAACCATGAGTAACTAATTTATTTTTATATCCCATGCGTATGAGCGCTTTGTTTGCGGTCTCTACATTACAGTGCTTTTTGTGATCGATATATGAAGGGAATAGGTGCTTTCGATGGCCCGATATTGGTTTTAATCGTTCAAGTATTTCAATGGATTGTTTGGTCAGTGGTGCTTTATGCTCTAATCTCATTTTCATACGTTCAGCAGGAATAACCCACAGTTTATTTTCTAAGTCGATTTCTGACCATTGTGCTTTGGCACTTTCGCTAGGTCGAGTCATTGTGTGAAGCTGCCACTCAATTAAACATCTGGTGACTAGCTTAATGCTTGCGAAACTGATGTTCTTCATTAGCTTACCTAATTCATTAGGCTTAATGGTTGGCATATTAGTTACCTTTGGGGCGGAAAAAGCGCTGCGAATACCAGATAGGGGATTGTGTTGTAATATCCCTGTATTAAGAGCGTGGGTCATTATGTTATTTAAATGACCGATGATTTTTCCTGTTGTTTCTAGGTTGCCTTTAGCCGCTAAAGGTTTTAGTGCCTCAATCGCTTCTGGTGCTAATATTTTATCTATTGGTCTGTGACCTAATTTAGGGAAAACGTGATTTTCAAACTTACGCCATTGACTTTTAGCGGTAACATCGGCAGTAGTAGTCTTCTTGATGGCAAACCAATCTGTCGCAACACCCTTTAACGTATGGCTAGCTAAAAGCAATTGCTCTCTGTGCTGGTCATCTTTGTATTCTTTAGGGGCAATATCTTTTGCTAAAAGCTCTCTTGATGCTACTCGCTTCTTTCTAGCCTCTAGTATTGATACTTCTGGATAAGCCCCAAGGCTTAATGAAGTACGCTTTTTTGTGAAAGGTTTAAAGTAATCTAACAGCCATTGTTTGGAGCCATTTTAGTAGTACAACTTTTGTTAGATAAATGCTGTACATACTAAATGTACTACTTAAAAGTGAGGATGTCACGGAACTGCATGAAATAGCTTAGGGCATAAAAAAACCCGTAAAACCTTTGGTTATGGGCTTTACGGGTTTTCTTAGAGGGTTATTAAACCCTAATATGGTGCTCGCTACGGGACTCGAACCTGTGACACCTTGCATGTCATGCAAGTACTCTAACCAACTGAGCTAAGCGAGCAGATGTTGATAACTCAACGAGCGCTATGTTAGCTTTTGCTTAATCCCCTTGCAAGCAATTTTATTTAATTCATTGATAAATAAGTTCTACTTGCTTGTTAAATAAACAGAGTGGTTGAATATGGAGCTGGTTAGCTAAGCTTGTGCTTCTTGGTTATCACTTTCCTGTAAGAATTCACCACTTTTAATTCGCTGCTGAATTACTTGTAAACGCCAAGCGAGTAATATTGCAGCTGTGGTTAAACCAACGATAAAACCTATCCAAAAGCCATAGGGGCCCATTTTAGGGACAATCCAATTTGTTACACCTAAAATTAAACCAACCGATAAACCGACAAGCCAATAAGATACGAAGGTTATATATAATATTGATTTAGTGTCTTTATAACCGCGTAATGCACCTGCTGAGACGACTTGAATGGTATCTGAAAATTGATATATGGTGGCAAGTAACATTAGGCTAGCTGCTAATTCAATAACGGGGGCTTCAGTACTGTAAATCTCGGCGATTTGAGTTCTAAAAATAACCGTTATCAGCGCTGTAACACAAGCGAGAGATAAACCTAGCACTATCGAATAAAAGGTATAGTCTCTTGCTTGTTTGAAGTTTTTATTGCCAACAGCAAAGCCGACTTTAATTGTTGTAGCCATGGCTATGCTTAAAGGTACCATGAACACTAAGCCGGTAAAATTTAATGCTACCTGATGACTTGCGACAACTTGTGCACCAAACGGCACCAAAATGATAGCAACAATAGCAAAAAGGCTGACTTCAAAAAGTAATGATAAAGCGATAGGAATGCCTAAGCCGAGTATTGCTTTTATTTCAGCAACAACGGGCCAATAAAAAGCACTAAATAAGTTTGCTTGTTTTAGTACCTTTGAATAAAAACAATAAATAAGCATACTAATAAACATTGACCAGTAAACCAATGCTGTTGCTATTCCACACCCAGCCCCTCCTAGAGCGGGCATACCAAACTTACCATAGATAAAAATATAGTTAGCTGGAATGTTAACCAACAAACCAATGATGCTAATAATCATTGTAGGCTTAGTATATGAAAGACCTTCCGAGTAATTTCTTAGCACAAGGTATAAACAATACCCAGGAGCACCCCAAACAATAAAACCTAAATAGTCGAACATTAATTCTTCAAGGTTACCTTCTAAAGTCACGAGTGGCGAAAGTATGGGGGTGAGTATGTAATAAAGCATTATCAGTGATAAACCTAACACTAAAGAAATCCAAGCGGTTTGATAGGTTTGTTCTACTATGTTGGTATATTTTTTGGCGCCGGCAAGCTGAGAAACAATCGCCGAAAGTGCCATTATTAAACCGTAAATGGTTAATATCAGTGGTAGCCAAATACTATTTGCCACAGCAACAGCGGCTAAGTCAGTAGCGCTGACACGACCGGCCATAACAATATCGACGAAACCCATTAAATTTTGAATTAATTGAGCGATTAAAATAGGATAAGTCAGTTTTAATAAACTTTTACTATGGGTGAAGAAGCCAGCTAAATTCATGTCGTAGGTTACTTTAATAAAGAAGAGGGGGAAAAGTATTGCTAAATTTCAAGCATCATAGATGAGATAGCTTGCGCAAACAAGGCAATAAGTGTCTTAAAAAGTAAAGTAATCCGGGTTTGTATTAGTACCGTTTACTGAGTCGAGAATGTATCCCCACTTTAGCTGAAGATGCTTTGCTCAATTTTCTCCAAAGGCGTTTTTAATTCCATCTGAATTCTGCCTATTCAAGTGGCATGGGTAAAGACTTAAGGGGGTCTAAAACACTTGTTCATCATCACTATCTACGGTCAATTGAATTTTTTTTCTATATTCATCAATATGTAAATTGTAGTGGATCTCCATGCAACAAGCAGGGCACTCATCATAATAATCTTGATCACCAGCAGAGGCATCTAACGTTACGTGCAAATGATGACCACAGTGAGGGCAAGTAATAAGTTTATCACTGAGTTTATTGGTCATATAGCCTCCATAGATAATAGGTAAATGATTTTATATAGTGGAATCTATTCAGTATAACTATGTTTAAGTAACTTCAACTAAATGACTAAAAATAGTTATGTCTTTAATAATAATCACTCGCTTTTTACGTTACACCGTCTTTTAAATTATTAGTGTAGTGGTAATGACATAATTCTTGATAATGTTGCTTTGGCTTGATCAATATAAATGCCACCAAAAATATTAGCGTGATTTAAAATATGGTAAAAATTATAGACTAATTTTCTTTGTTCGTAACCATCGTCTAAAGGATATTCTGCTTGGTAGCCATGATAGAAATCATCAGGAAAGTGCCCAAATAGTTCTGTCATGGCAATATCGACTTCTCGGTCACCATAATAGCATGCAGGATCAAAGATCATCGCTTGTTCACCCGTAAAACCAGTATTACCTTGCCATAAATCACCATGAACTAGGCAAGGAGACACTTGATGGTGCAGTAATGCGTCGTGACAAACTTGCGTGATATGTTCAATATTACCCAGCATAATTGAACGCTCTGACAGTAATTGTAATTGCCAAGCAATTCGTTGGTCAGAAAAAAAGGTTGTCCAGTTACTGCTCCAATGATTGGGCTGAATTGTACTGCCAATGAAATTATCATGTTGCCAACCGAATTGGCCGTGGCGAGTTTCGTAATGCATTTGAGCAAGCTGTTGACCCAGTTGGTACCAAAGAATAGGTTTTGCTTTACTAAAATCAATATAATCGAGTATTAAAAAGCTTTTGTCTAAACTAGTGCCTATGCCAGTTACGTTCGGACTGGCAATATTCGCTAAGCTGTTAAGTTGCTTTAATGAGTAGGCTTCAGCTTGGAAGTTATCTAGATAGCCTTTATTATTGATTTTTAAAAAATAACTGCGATGCCCATCAGTTATTTTGAACGATAAATTGGGCGGTGGCTCTTTATTATCGTATAAATCAGTGTATGAATAGCTGCTGGCGCCCCTTGTTGATATTTCTTGTTTATCCGAAATATAAAATGGCTTCCCGGTTTCAACGCTAATGGCTTGTTCAATGCTATGCCACATAGTTATCTCCAAGGGTAATTATATGCTATTTAGTATAGCTGTTTTCCCACAGAGTGTTGTCTTGGTAAAGAATATTTACTTGGTAAGTATTAATCATCCGATTGGGTATCTAAATACTGAATTTTATTTGTCACGCCATCCCATTTTTTTGCTTGGTCTAACGGCGGTTTAATTTCGGTGATTCTAGGCCAATGCTTTGATAATTCGGCATTAAGTTCAATAAACTCTTGTTGATCTTCGGGAACTTCATCTTCTTGATAAATAGCACCTGCGGGGCATTCAACGGGGCATAGATCACAATCGATACAATCATCCGGGCTAATAACAAGAAAATTAGGTCCTTCGTAAAAGGCATCAGCTGGGCACACTGCGACACAATCAGTGTATTTACATAATATACAGTTATCAGTTACTACAAATGCCATGGCTTAATTTAAATTCGTTAATTTTTGTCTAAATAGTGGTGTGGATCATACCTTTGTTGAGGGCAAATTCAATCTCTTGTTTCTAAAATGATGGTGTACAGGTAAAATAGCGAAAAATATTACTCTTCCTATGCTGGATCTTAAAGAATGATTCGTTTAACCAATATTAAACTTGCGCTTGACCATCAAGAGCACGAACTTGCACAAGCAATTTTAACTAAATTATCAATTAAAGATGTTCAGTTAATAAAATTCACCGTGTTTAAACGTGGTTATGATGCCCGTAAGAAAAACAATATCTTTCTGATTTATACCCTCGATGTTGAAACGAATGTTAACGACGAGTTACTTGCAACATTTAGTGATGATACTCAAGTAAAACAAACGCCTGATATGGCTTATAAATTTGTTAGCCAAGCCCCAAAGAATCTTAAAAATCGCCCTGTTGTTATTGGTATGGGACCCTGTGGTTTATTTGTTGGCTTAGTATTAGCTCAAATGGGCTTTAACCCTATTGTGCTAGAACGCGGTCAAGAAGTGAGACAACGTACTAAAGATACGTTTGGCTTTTGGCGTAAAAAAATACTCAATACTGAATCTAATGTGCAATTTGGGGAAGGGGGCGCAGGTACGTTTTCTGATGGTAAGCTCTATAGCCAAGTTAAAGACCCTAAACATTACAGTCGTAAAGTCCTCCATGAGTTTGTTACAGCAGGAGCACCGGAAGAAATTCTTTATGTAAGCAAACCTCATATTGGTACGTTTAAATTAGTGACTATGGTTGAACAAATGCGCGCCAAAATTTTTGAACTTGGCGGCGAAGTTCGATTTAACCAGCGGGTTGATAAAATTCACTTTACTGATGTTGACGGTAATGAATGTACAGCACAAGGCATTGAAGGTTACCAAAACAGAAAAGTGACGGGTTTAACGCTCTCTAATGGTGATCATATAGAGACTAATCATATTGCTTTAGCGATTGGCCATAGTGCTCGTGATACCTTTAGTATGTTATTTGATGAAGGTGTTTACATGAAAGCAAAACCATTTTCTGTTGGTTTTCGTATTGAACATGAGCAATCCGTTATTGATGAAGCACGCTTTGGCAACAACGCTGGTAATGAAATTTTAGGTGCCGCAGATTACAAATTAGTGCACCATTGTAGCAATGGTCGTTCGGTTTATAGTTTTTGTATGTGCCCAGGTGGCACTGTTGTTGCTGCAGCATCAGAAGAAGGCCGTTTAGTCACCAATGGCATGAGCCAATACTCCCGTCATGAACGTAATGCTAATAGTGCTATTGTGGTAGGTATTGAACCAGCAGATTTTATCACCAGTGAATTTGGTTCGGATAGAGATTATGTACTTGCGGGTATGGAATTTCAACGTAAGCTAGAAGAAAAAGCCTTTAGTCTTGGTGGTGAAAATTATGACGCACCAGTACAACTTGTTGGAGATTTTATTGCAGGGCGTAAAAGTGGAGAACACGGTAGTGTTACTCCGTCATATAAACCGGGTGTTGCTTACTGCGATTTAAGTGAAACCTTACCCGATTATGCGATAGCCGCCATTAGAGAAGCACTGCCTGCTTTCGATAAAAAAATTAAAGGTTTTTCAATGGCGGAAGCCACATTAACCGCAGTAGAAACTAGAACTTCATCACCTATTCAAATTACACGTGATAAAGAAACCTTACAAAGCCTTAATACGCAAGGTTTGTACCCTGCTGGTGAAGGTGCTGGTTACGCGGGTGGAATTTTGTCTGCAGGAATTGATGGTATTAAAATTGCTGAAGCAATGGCATTAGCCATAATCGCTGAACAGTAATAGCAGAGCAAGAACATTAATTAGCTTTTGATGGTCTATTAGTTAAGGTCTATCAGTTAAAGGTATTACTGTTAATTCAGTAATACCTTTTATTGTTTGTTGCTGCCATTTATCTCTTGGTAATTGACGCCTAATATTACGCATACTTTTCCAAATAGATTTAAGTGCTAAATGATCAGCCAACCATTTTGGTGTCTCTCCTCGGCCATCTGCGATAAAAATATATTCAATAAAGATTTCACTACTTTCATCTTCTGACAGTTGGGGGGTTATTGTCCAATGTGCACTATGAGTTATTATTTGTAAAAAATCATCTAAGTTACTAATAACCAATGATATAAAGTCATCAGCCAAAGCAGGCTTTGCATCGGTTAGATTGATTTCTACACTCAGATCATCATTTTGCCAATACCTGGAATTGAGCATTAATATTCTGGGTTTTAATGGCCATATTTGAGTGAGCTTTATATAAAAGCTGCTTTCTTTTGTTGAGTATTGCTTAATTATTTTGCTTTTGCTGGCATTAACTAACCAATTTGGGGTGTTATTGACGTCTTGTAAAAAGAGTAAAAATCCAGAGATACTTGAATGGACAGTCGCTGTCGCTCTAATTTCGATGAGATTTTTGTTAGCTTGGTTATCTATTGTAGTGGGACGGTAACTCACACTTTGCGAGCTGTTTTTTTTCCATAACTTCCATGGGATTTCTGCGGCATAGACGAACTGTAGACAGCTCAACAGTAGTACCGGTATAAGAAGGGAAAAATTTGTCACTACATTCAGCTAGTTATTTAATTATTTATCAATAGTATTACTGATTTTCCAGTAAAGTGCTATGTAGATTAATTAGTATCAGTTTTGCTATATAAAGTACTTTGCGAAACAAATTATCTTAATCATAATCACATTAGTTCAAATTGAAGCCTGTTTTCAAAGAGGAGTCAAAATATTATTTTTTATTACTGAATTATAAAAAGTGCTTAAACCATGTTGAAATCCCTTGTTTAAAAAGGGTAAGGCTTTTACAATCAGCACCCTAAAAAATTTAAGTTAACAATTTTCAAGCGACGCTTAGTATGCGCCGCCACTGAATAAGGAAAAACATGCCTGTAATTACTCTCCCTGATGGTTCACAACGCTCTTTTGAACAAGCGGTATCTGTTATGGATGTTGCTCTTGATATTGGCCCTGGTCTTGCTAAAGCAACCATTGCGGGTCGTATCGACGGAAACCTTGTTGATGCCTGTGAATTAATTTCTCAAGATGCTTCTTTGCAACTTATTACTAGTAAAGATAGTGAAGGACTTGAAATCATTCGCCACTCATGTGCGCATTTATTAGGGCATGCAATAAAGCAATTATACCCAAATGTAAAAATGGCTATTGGCCCAACGATTGATAATGGTTTTTATTATGACATTGATCTTGATGAGTCAATTACAGAAGATGATTTAGTTAAGCTTGAAAAGCGTATGACTGAATTAGCACGTACGGGTTATGAAGTCGTCAAAAAAACAGGTTCTTGGCAAGATGCTTATGACGCGTTTACCGAACGTGGTGAAACCTACAAACTAGCCATTCTTGATGAAAACATCGAGAAAACAGATACTCCGGCTTTATATCATCATCAAGAATACATTGATATGTGTCGTGGTCCTCATGTACCAAGTATGCGTCATTGTCATCATTTTAAATTAATGAAAGTTGCGGGCGCTTATTGGCGTGGCGATTCAGACAACAAAATGTTGCAACGTATCTATGGCACTGCATGGGCGGATAAAAAACAACTTAAAGCTTATATAGTACGCTTAGCTGAAGCTGAAAAGCGTGACCATCGTAAAATTGGTAAAACATTAGATTTATTCCATTGGCAAGAAGAAGCGCCAGGCATGGTGTTTTGGCATAACGATGGTTGGACTATTTATACTGAGTTAGAGAAATTTATTCGTGAAAAATTACACGAATATGATTACGACGAAGTTAAAGCGCCAATGATGATGGATAGAAGTCTTTGGGAAAAATCAGGTCACTGGGACAAATATGCCGATGGCATGTTTACTACTACCTCTGAAAAACGTGAATACGCAATTAAACCAATGAACTGCCCAGGTCATGTTCAAATTTTCAATCAAGGTTTGAAGTCTTACCGTGATTTACCATTGCGTATCGCTGAATTTGGCTGTTGTCACCGTAATGAACCTTCAGGCTCTTTACATGGTTTAATGCGCGTTCGTGGTTTTACTCAAGATGATGCCCATATTTTCTGTATGGAATCACAAGTTCAAGCGGAAGTGAAAAAATGTATTGAAATGGTTTACGACGTCTACGGCTCATTTGGCTTTGAAGATATTGTTGTTAAACTTTCAACACGTCCTGAAAATCGTATTGGTAGTGATGAGATTTGGGATAAAGCGGAAGCTGGTTTAGCACAAGCATTAACAGACAGCGATATTGCTTTTGAATACTTACCGGGTGAAGGTGCTTTTTACGGTCCTAAAATAGAATTCACTTTAATGGATTGTTTAGGCCGTGCTTGGCAATGTGGAACAGTACAACTTGATTTTGCATTACCAGAGCGTTTAGGTGCAACTTATGTCGGTGAAGATAACGAAAGATATACTCCGGTAATGATTCACCGAGCTATTTTAGGTTCATTAGAGCGTTTCATTGGTATTTTAATCGAAGAATTCTCTGGCAAGTTTCCAACATGGCTATCGCCTATTCAGACAACAATTATGAATATTACCGATAAACAAGCGCCATATTGTGAGAAAGTTGTTAAAAAACTAAAAGAAAATGGCTTTAGAGCAAAATTAGACTTGAGAAATGAGAAGATAGGCTTTAAAATCCGCGAGCACACTTTGAAGCGAGTTCCCTATTTATTGGTTGTCGGTGACAAAGAAATGGAATCGGGTGAAATTTCGGTTCGAACTCGAAGTGGTGAAGATTTAGGAAAAATGTCGGTTGATGATTTTATTGCTAAGCTGTCTGATGAAGTTAAATCTCGTCAGTAATGCTTTAAGCAAAGTTAACAACGGATAACATTATAAAAATAATATAGTCTGCTTTTTCTATAATTTTATGGAATTAAGGCAGAGTTTAAATAAGCTAAAAAGAGTTCTTTGGAGGAACATGGCTATTAAAGGTGGACAACGAGGCGGGCGTAAAGAGCCAGCTCATCGTTTAAATGAGTTAATTACAGATATTCTAGACAACCAAATTCGTTTA
>MAAC01020167.1_pt1 | contig 38944 bp, 30 predicted proteins | sample 1115981 | NCBI WGS metagenome assembly MAAC01 (sample SAMN04961126, study PRJNA320927) | seawater metagenome | isolation source: sample BD02T64 sea water enriched with oil for 64 days | place: USA:Gulf of Mexico | collected 2013-07-27 | reverse complement strand
CGTGATACCATCAATGCCCAAATTTTAACAGCCATGACTGAAGCTACGGCGCCTTGGGGGGTTATGGTAACTCGTTATGAAATTAAAGATATCACGCCACCACAAACGATCCGTGAAGACATGGAAAAGCAAATGACCGCCGAGCGTGAGAAACGCTCAGTAATATTGACCGCTGAAGGGGTGAAAACCGCGGCTATTACCGAAGCTGAAGGGCAAAAACAAGCGCGTGTACTCGATGCAGAAGCAGCAAAAGCTGAGCAAGTATTAACCGCAGAAGCGTCTAAAGAGGCGCAAATATTAGAAGCAATAGGTAAAGCTGAAGCAATTCGTTTAGTGGCAGAAGCTGATGCGAATGCTTTAGATGTTGTTGGCCAAGTAGCAAGCACAGAGCAAGGTCAATCAGCGGTAACATTAACTTTAGCGCAGCACGCCATTAGTGCCCATCAAGCAATAGCGCATGAAAGTACGGTGGTATTAACCGACGGTAAAACGGGTGATAATATCGCTAATACCGTAGCACAAGCCATTGCGGTATCTAGCAGCTTAAATACCAGTAACTTGCAGTTGCCTAGCTAAACTCGCATATTATAAAATTAAGTACTACTCCTTTATTTTCCAAGAGGTTTTATGGAATATTTTTTAGAAAACCCTGCGCATTTATGGTTTTTAATCGCCGGTTTAAGTTTTGTTATTGAACTAAGCATTATGGGGCTTAGCGGGCCATTATTATTTTTTGCTATTGCCAGTTTAATTACCGGCATTTTAGTGAATATTGACCTGCTTGATAGTTGGCAAATTCAAGTGCTTGCGGTCGGTATACTAACCGCAATAACGGCCATTATTTTGTGGAAACCATTAAAGAAGCTTCAAAACTCAAGAATGACGACCGATACCTCTAGCGATATGATTGGCTTAAAAGTGCCTGCAAGCGCTGATATTACCGCAACAAGCGGTAGCATACGTTACTCGGGTATTGACTGGAATGCGCGATTAGCCGAAGATTGCAGTATCGATAAAATTTGCAACACTGACTTGTGTGTTATTGTGGCGATATCAGGTAATACCATGTTGGTTAAATTGGCCTAAATATCCAATAACGTCGTTGCTTTCAATCTCAATAGCCAGCTATTGCTCAATTAAGCGCCTTGTTCTTGAAAATTTATTCTCATTGAATTCTGTACCCTTGATTAATCCAAATGGTATTACTTTCCACAATGTTTTGTTTTCATTCAACGATAAATCATTCATAATCCATTATTATTAAGCCACGGTATATCGTGCATTAAGGATGGATTATTATGACTGATACGATCAAACAGTTTTTATCTGACTCAGACCTACTACTAAATGCGGTTGGCGAAGGGGTTTATGGCTTTGATGTCAATGGCCATGCCGTTTTTGTAAATCCAGCGGCAGAGCAGATGACGGGCTGGCTTGCTGAAGAATTGCTTGGAAAAAACATTCATGAATATCATCACCATAGCCATGAAAATGGTGATAAATACCCGGTAGATGAATGTGAAATTTATAATACTATGCGTGATGGCGTTCAGCGCCGAGTAACTAACGAAGTATTCTGGCGCAAAGATGGTAGCTTTTTCCCGGTTGAATATACTTCTACGCCTGTTTATAAACAGGGTGAGCTTATTGGCGCGGTTGCTGTTTTTAGAGATGTTAGTCAGCAAAAATTAACCGATCATAATTTGCGTGAAGCACTAAAAAAAGTCCATTCCCTTAGTGAAAAACTTCAAGATGAAAATATCTATTTACAGAATGAAATCAACGACAACTGGACTGGCTCAGGCTTAGAAGGCTCTAGCAAGTTATTCTTAGCGTTATTAGAGCAAATAAAAGTGGTGAGTCAAACCGACAGCACGGTATTAATTTTAGGCGAAAATGGCACGGGTAAAGAAGTTGTTGCTCGAAATTTACATCAATTAAGCAATCGTTGTAATTCACCCTTAGTTAAAGTGAACTGTGCGGCTTTTACGGTTAATTTATTAGAATCAGAGTTATTTGGTCATGAAAAAGGCGCTTTCACGGGGGCTAATGAAAAACGTAAAGGGCGGTTTGAATTAGCCGATCAAGGCACCTTATTTCTCGATGAAATAGGAGAGCTTTCCGCCGAGGCGCAAACAAAACTGCTGCGGGTGTTGCAAGAGCGTGAGTTTGAACGCGTCGGTGGTAGTAAAACCATAAAAGTTGATATTAGAGTGATTGCGGCCACCAATAGAAACTTATTAGCTATGGTGGAGCAAGGGCTATTTCGTATGGATTTATACTATCGCTTAAATGTATTTCCAATCACGGTACCGGCTTTAAGAGAAAGAGTTGAAGATATCCCTACGCTATGCAAGAGCATTCTAAGTCAGCTAAATCTAAGACTTAAAAAACAAATAACTGGTATCAATAGGCAAAGTTTGGCTAAATTATCCCACTATAATTGGCCGGGTAATATTAGAGAGTTACAAAATATTCTCGAACGAGAGGTTATTTTATCAAACTCAACCGTGCTCAATATCAAGCAACAATTTAATAACAGCAACGCAGTTACTAGCGCCAATAAGCAAACCTTGGCAAGCATTGAAAAACGCTATATCAGCGAAGTGTTGAATGATTGCCACTGGAAAATTGGTGGTGCTAGCGGCGCGGCAAAGATACTAGGCATGCCAGACAGTACCTTGAGATCCCGTATGAAGAAGCTCAATATTATTCGTTAATGATAAAAAAACCACGATATATCGTTAGTACACGATATATCGTGGTTTTTGTTTTGAGTTTTTTATAATAAACCCTTTAAATTCAGTTGGTTAATTTATTAAAAGTTTGGCCTAGTTCTTGTTATAGAGTAATAAATTTATTATTACACTGTAGTTATCAATGAAATTTGATATTAAAGAAGAACACCTGATCATTAAGCCCTATAAATCTCATGAAAACATTTATGTAAGAGAGCAACAAGGCCGTTATCAAGAAATTAGACGGGTACTTAGTTGGCTGTTGATTATTGCCTTTATGGCCATGCCTTTTTTACAATACCATGGTCAGCAGGCGGTATTACTTAACGTTGTAAATCAACAGTTTCGCTTTTTTGCTATCACTTTCTGGCCACAAGATTTTATTCTACTGGCCAGCCTTTTGATGGTGGCTGCTTTCGCGCTCTTTTTTGTTACCTCTTGGTTAGGCCGAGTTTGGTGCGGTTATGTGTGCCCGCAAACCGTTTGGACGCTAGCCTATATTTGGGTAGAGCACCGAATTGAAGGAACAAGAAATCAAAGAATAGCACTTGATAAACAAGCAAACTCATTTGATAAGCTACAAAAAAAACTGACGAAACATTTCTTATGGCTGTTAATGTCGGCGGTTAGCGCCACGACATTCATTTCTTATTTTATTCCAACCACAGTGCTCTATAGCGATATCATCGCATTCAATTGTAGCGGTATCGTCAGTTTTTGGCTTGGTTTTTTTACTGTCTGTACCTACGGTAATGCGGGCTGGCTAAGAGAAAAAGTTTGTATTGATATGTGTCCTTATGCAAGGTTTCAGGCAGCAATGTTTGATAAAAATACCTTGTTAGTGGCTTATGATAAAACGCGAGGTGAGGGAAGAGGGCCAAGAAAACTTAAAGATGATGCTAAGCAGCTTGGTTTAGGTGATTGTGTTGACTGTAATCTTTGTGTGGAGGTTTGTCCTACGGGCATAGATATACGTAACGGCATGCAGTACGAATGTATTAATTGTGGCTTATGCGCGGATGCCTGTGATGACACCATGACGCGCTTTAATTATCAAAAGGGTTTGATTTCATATACTAGCGAACAGCAGTTATCAGGAGGGAAACTAAAACCAGCAAACTTTAAAGTGATTGCCTATGGCGTATTTACTGTGGTTATTTCTATCGCGACCAGCTATTGGATCAGCAGTAGAATTCCATTGGAAACCTCCATTTTAAGAGATAGAAATGCGCTTTATCGTACTAACTATTTAGGGCTGGTAGAAAATACTTACACCTTAAAAATACTCAATAAAACCCAACAAGTATTGCATTATCAAATTTCAGTGACTGGCCTTAAAGGTGCTAGTTTAACGCTGCCAAAAGACTTAAGAATAGCCGCGGGGGTGATGCGAGAAATTCCAGTCACACTATCGGTAAATGATTATAACTTAACCCAACGAGTGACTGACATTAACTTTACTATTCAAGCCATTGAACAGCCAGACATCACCTTGCAGAAGGTGACGAAGTTTTATAGTGATAATAAATAGGTCAGCATGAAAGCTAATATAAGTAAAGATAAGAAAATATAAGAAATAAAGAGGTCAGTCATGAATACCATAACAGAAAATATTTTTCACCTAAATGGCTGTGGCCAAGTAAGGCATGAACCCGAAACACAAAATAAAATACCGGGCAATAGAGCGGTTTGGGTGGGTATTTTTGCTGAGCTCACTGAATTCGCACTATTTTTTATTGTGTACTTTATTGCTAAGGCTCATTATCCCGAGCAGTTTAATCAAGGCCCCTTACAGCTCAATACGCTCGCTGGGACACTGAATACTTTTGCGCTAATTACCAGTAGTTACTTCGTTGCTAAGTCATTGGCCTCAATACGCCTTAATAAACCAGAGCAAAGCATAAAGTGGCTTTGGTGCGCGGTACTATGCGGTGCTATCTATTTAATGATTAAAGTGTGGGAGTACCATTGGAACATTGACCAAGGTATTAAAACCAACACCAATAAATTTTACACCCTGTATTACTACATGACGTTTAATCATTTATTACATGTAGGTTGGGCAAGCGGTAGTTTAATCTGGGCTATTTTTCAAATTAAGTCAGGGCGTTATACGCAAAATAATCATCTGGGTTTAACGGCGATAGCGAGTTATTGGCACATGGTTGACCTTGCTTGGATTATTATTTTTCCACTGCTCTATGTCCTAAGATAAGGAAGGAATATGTTTAAATTAAATGCTCTGGATATTTCTTGGCTAATGTTGGTTATTATTACTTTAGCGAATGCACTTGTGGCAGAAACCGCAGATAAAAGCTTACTTATCACGGCGGTGATTTGCTGCTCTATTGCTTTTAAGGGGCGGCGAATAATGGATTATTTTATGGAGTTAAATCACGCCAATAAAACCATTCAGCTCTTTATGAGGGCTTATTTTTATGTGTTTCCTTTATTGATCTTTTTAGCCGATTTATTTGCTGAGCAATTGGCTGAGATTACTAGTATTTAACCACATATTTCTTGCACATTGTCTTGCCATACTATCGCTAGGTGATAATAGAGGGAAATAACATGGTTAAATTCATTACAAAATTCAGCACCAAATACCAGCATAAAGCTAAATACCAGTATAAAATATTAGTACCAGCATTAATTGTACTTTTATCCGCGTGTGGAGGCTCATCGTCAGACGGTACTACTGATGACGATACTGCCTACTAATACCACACCCGTTGCCAGTGCTGGCAGCGATCAAGCCGTTACCAGTGGTAGTACTGTTTCATTATCTGGCGCGCAAAGCTCTGACGAAGATGGAGATACCTTAAGTTACACTTGGTCATTTTCTTCCGTACCCTCTGGTAGCAGCGCCAGCTTGTCGTCTACCTCAAGCTCAGAGACAACTTTTGTTGCCGACATAGATGGTAGCTATGTCGCAAGTTTAGTTGTTAACGATGGCAGTGTTGATAGTAGTGCCTATAGCATTAGCGTAGTGGCCAGTACGGAGTCAAGCACTAGCTCTAGTGGCTCAGTGACACAAGGGCTGGCAACGACAACCATTGATAACTTATTTGAAAGTGGCAGTAGAATTGCTGCGGTTGGCACCATTATCGACGAAGATAGCAATAGTTGGACAGTACCCGCTGAGGTTCGATACCAAGATGATGCCATGCCATGCCATGCCATGCCATGCCGATGGTGAAGTGATCACCGCTTATGTTTTTGCCGATAATTATTTTGAAATGTATATTAATGGCACTGCGGTAGGCAAAGACCCGATTCCTTTTACCGACTTTAATTCTAATATTGTTCGTTTTCGAGTTAAACAACCGTTTACCGTTGCGATGTTATTGGTAGACTGGGAAGAAAATTTAGCGACAGGTACCGAAGATAATCAAGGTAGCACTAGTCATCCTGGCGATGGCGGCTTGGTGGCGGTATTTAAAGATGCCAGTGATGAAATTGTTGCTGTCACAGACAGTAGCTGGAAAGCGCAAACCTATTACACGGCGCCAATTGTTGACTTGAGTTGCTTATCAGAAGACGGAACGACCCGTTCATCAGCCAGCTGTAGCACTGATATTAGCAGTGATTTGGCCGATATCTATGGTGTTCACTGGGCTCGACCTGACAATTGGACATCAGCTTCTTTTGATGACAGCAGTTGGCCTGCGGCAGTAACGTATAGCAATGATACCGTCGGTGTTGATAATAAACCATCGTACACTAACTTTACGGATATTTTTGACGACTCAGATAACGATGCTGACTTTATCTGGAGTAGTAACCTGATACTGGATAACGAAATACTGTTGCGAGCCACCATAGGTGAAAGTGATACAGCGCTAGCCTTAAGCAGTGATGCCGTTAAAGATAATTTGATTTTACCACTCAGTGCGACCTGTGAAGGTGCTAACCTAGGCAGCTCACCTACCATTAGCTGGAGCGATGCACCCAGTGGTACCAACTCTTACGCGGTTACTATGCACCATTACCCAAATTCAAATGATGAAGGTGACTTAAGTAAAGCGCATTCTTACTGGACGTTATTTGACATTCCAGCTACCACGACAACTTTAGCCACAGGACAAGCGGATATAGGCACTTTTGGTACTAATACCGTTAATGACGCGGCGGAATATTCTGCACCTTGTTCATCCGATGTAATATCGAAAGCATATACTATTACCTTATATGCCCTATCTTCAGAGGTAGATAGTTTAGGACTCGATGGTAGCAGCACAGATATAGTAGCGTTAACTGATGCAGTACGCTTGAAACAGCAACCTTAACCGTACAACGGGCTCGTTACAATACCGACAGCGATGATCATGTGCCCACCAGTGTACCGAGCGATTGTGATACTAAATCGGTAGCCTTTGAAGCATACAGTGATTATGTCTCGGTGAGTTGCGATAGCACCACCATGACAGTGACCACGGCGACTTTTTTACCGTATCGCTCAAAACTTGATATAGATAAACCAGACGTTGGTATTCAATCATGGATTGGCCGTGTTGCCATTCCAGAGGAAGCTTCATGGACCTTACCGCTACAGCCAGTTTACTTAAGTGCAACAGCAAGTAATGTTAATATTCATGATGCCATCGGTATTTCTGTGGAAGGCATTCCTATCCTTCATTATGCCAAAGAAGATTTTAATGGCGAAACGGCCACTTTGGGTACTGACTATAGTGATCGTGACACGATAATCTTGGGGGAAATAGATCAATGTGGCGCTCATGCAGGTAACGGTGAAGACTATCACTACCACATGGCACCACTATGTATGATGGACTCTCATGATCCTTCGCAGCCATTGGCCTATATGTTTGATGGTATTCCTCTTTACTTTGGCACCGCAGGCGGTGTTTCTAGCGCTAATAGTGAAGGTACCAACTATGGCGGAGGCCGATATACCGACCTTGATTATCGTCCTAGCGATGTAAAATCTGGTGATAACCCGCTTGATGAGTGTAACGCCTACGATTTACACGGCGATGGCAGTGAATATGTCTACTACACTTCAACAGAAGCTCCATACACTATCGCTTGTTATCGAGGAGAGGCAGATCAATCAGCTTCAGTGCCGAGCGGAGCCCAATGGACAGAAGATCGCGATTTGGCTTGGATGGGCACAGCCCTTGAGCTTACCGATCATGACACCATGACCTTTGACGATAACGTTTGGACTTTTATTGAAATCACTCCCACTGCCGGCAATAACAAGATCACGGGCGACACTGCCTTAGCAAGCCTCAGGTACAAACATTTTCAAGCAAAGGGCAAGCTCATAGTTACCATCAAAGCTTAAATTAATATTAATTTAATCATTTTACTGGAATGTTTTTTCAGCCCAGCGTGCCAATCCAGAGGTGACGCTGCCAAAGTGATCGCCAATTATTATCGGCGTATTAGGCATTTGCTGTTGAATAAACTTACTGAGTACAGGGGATTTTGCCGTACCGCCAGTAACAAAAATAACATCGGGTTGACACTGCGCTTGCGCAACGGTTGCTTGCATTAATTCCCCTATACTGGCCAGTGTTCTCTGATTAGCTTGGCTGAGAATATGTTTATCAACGCCAGCCTTTAAGCCGTCAGCAATATAATCTAAATCAATCTCCTGACTATCATCTTCAGAAAGCGCTATTTTAGCTTGCTCGGCGGCATTAACGAGTTGATAGCTAAGCTTATGATCATGCACGGTAATTAAACGTTCGAGCATGGCAGTTTCTTTAGCGTCTCGTGCAAGTTGCATTAACTCGCGTCGATTTTTGGCGCTGTAAAACTCGGTTTGCTCATTAATATTGTTAATTGCCAGTGCTTGATAAAAGCTGGCGGTCGGCATGGGTTTACCTGTTTTAAGTAAAGTATTCATGCCTAAGCTGGGCATAATGCCTTGTAAAGCTAATTGAATATCAAAATCATTGCCAGCAATACGCACACCGCTGTGAGCGAGCAAGTGCTGAGTTCGGTCGTTATTCTGACTCAGTTCTGGCCCCATCAGTAACATTGAGCAATCACTCGTACCGCCACCAATATCTACCACGAGTACTTTGGTTTCTTGCTGTAAACTTGCTTCAAACTCAAAACCTGCCGCGACGGGTTCATATTGAAATTCAATATCTTTAAAACCAACACGTTTGGCGGCATTAGTTAGTACAGTAATCGCTTGTCGGTTACTTTCTTCGCCATGCAGGCCTTGAAAGTTTATTGGTCGACCAATAACCGTTTGCGTTACTTCTCGTTGCAAATGCGCTTCGGTTAATGTTTTAACATTGCTCATCATGGCAGCAACAATATCTTCAAAGAGCTGTATTTGCATGGGGGCTAAACCACTAGCCCCTAAAAAAGATTTAGGTGATTTAATGTAATAGCCTTCTTCAGGATCTTCTAGGTATTTATCTAGCGCGGCTTTGCCAAATAACAAATCACTAGCAATGCCATCAAAGTTTAATTCGCGTAGCGCTCTTTGCGCTTTTTGTAATTGCACGGGGCGAGCTTCTTTAAAAGGGCTTTGTTGCTCAGCACCTAATTGTTGATAAAGCCAGTGAGTAATAATATCGCGATCAGGGGCATATAGATTCGAGGCGATGGTATTGCTTTGCTGATTATTAACGTTAATTAAGGGAATAATTTGAGGTTGGCCGTCAGCCATTATGGCAACACTACAGTTAGAAGTGCCGTAATCAAAACCTATCATTTATATTTTGCCGCTTTAATGTGGGTGAGGAATATTGAATATCAACATTACCCGATAAAATAGAAGGCGGTTATTATATCAAAGCTATCAAGTTGTTTTCTACGGGCAGATCTTAAAAATATTTGAGCAAAAGTATTGATTGACGTAAATACTGGCACTCATCGAACAGTCCTTAAGCAATCGTTTGATTAAGGTAAGCTGTTGCTCCAAGCAAGCCGGGTTGACTCTCGGTGATCACGTAAGTCGGGGTTTTCTTATTTAAATGAGACATACGTCCTTTGGTTTCAAACCTTGCTCTAAAGTCACTGTTGTTAAAAAACTCTACAAAGCGTGGCACAATACCGCCAGCAATATAAACGCCTCCTAAACTATCCATTGTTAGTGCTAAGTTACCAGCGAAACTACCCAAAATTTTACAAAACTGATTGAGCGCCAGCTCACATAGCGAGCAGTTGCCACTTAATGCTTGGGTGCTAATATCTTTTGCGCTTAACGTTTTGTTTGCATTTTTTGTACTGCTTTCTTTATCATTGTTAATGAATATTAGCGCTTGATATATCTGCTCTAAACCATAACCTGAAAGCAGCTGTTCATACGAAATGCGTTTTTTTAATGTTTTTAAATACTGTAAAATTTGAATGTCGAGTTCATCAACAGCAGCAAAGTCTATATGTCCTCCTTCGCCGCTCAAGCAATGCCACTGCCCATTAACGGGTATTAAGTTAGCAACACCAAGACCTGTACCGGGGCCACAAACTGCGATGGGTTTGTTAGCCGCGGCTTCTCCTTGACCAATTTTTACTTTTTGCTGATCATTAAGTAAAGGAATAGCCATAGCAATAGCGGTGTAATCATTGATCAGGGTTAGGCTTTTTAATCCTAACTGCTCTTTCAATTGTTTTTGTGAAAATTGCCAAGGTAAATTGGTCATGGAAATTAAATCAGTATCAACAGGGCAGGCTATTGCCAAGCAAGCATTTATTCGAGCGTCAGTCAGTGATGTATCAGTGATATAGTGCTTAATAACGTCTAAAAGGCTTGAAAAATTAGCGCATTGATAAGTGTGTATTTGCTCAATACTGTTATCTTTATTGCAAATAGCCAATCTTATGTTGGTGCCGCCAATATCAGCAACGAGGTTAATGTCGTTTTGGGACTTATTATTCATGCGTATTTGACTCATTTTTATTTATTCAGGCTATTTTATCGTCTATTTTATCGTTTGTTTTAATATTAAATAATACTTTAAGACTCGACGTTAGTTATAGAATCACGCGTGATAAGTGTTGGTTCAAAAGAGTATTTAATAGTGGTGTCTGTTTGTTTATAAACATTTTTTAATACGAGTTTGGCTGCCATGTGACCCATTTCATTTACAGGGTTATCAATTGTTGTCAATTTAGGGTAGATATGACGAGAAAAAATGATGTTATCAAAGCCTATGATTGATAAGTCTTGTGGTAATGAAAAACCATGCTCACGAGCATAAGTAATAGCACCCGAGGCCATTTCATCGTTGGCACACACAAGGGCAGTAAATGAGAGGTTTTGGGTTAAAAATTGCTTGATGCCATCTCGGCCACCTATTTCTTTAAAGTCACCTATAAAGTATAGGTCGTCATTAAAAGCTAGGTTATTTTCAGCTAAGGCACGTTTGTGTCCTGCTAGTCGGTCTTGTGAGTCAGGTTTAAACTGTGGCCCAGCAATATAAGCAATTTGGGTGTGACCTTTTTCAATAACCGCTTTTGCGGCAAGATAACCACCGAGTTCATTATCTAAATAAATACAGTTTTCTTCTATGCCTTTAATGGAACGGCTCATAAAATAGACAGGGGTATCACCTTTGGTTAATTCAATTAAATAATCATCTGATAAGGCTTCTACGTGTACAATAAGTGCGTCGCAGTTACGAGAAAATAGAAAGTCTATGCCTTCTTTTTCTCTGTCTTCTTCACTGTGCCCAGTGGTAATGATAACGTGCTTTCCTGCCGCTCTTAATTCTGCTTCAATACCTGCCATCATTTGGCCAAAAAATGGCCCGCTTAACTCAGACACCAAAATTCCAACGCTATTGGTGCGGTTAGATGCTAAAGACTGGGCAATAGAGTTAGGTCGGTAACCTAACTCACTCATGGCATCTTCAACTTTTTGGCGCGTTTTATCGCTAACACGAGTATTATTGTTGATGACTCGTGAAACGGTTGCTAGTGAAACACCCGCAAGTTTTGATACTTCATATATTGTCGCCATGTTTATCCTGTGCTGAGTACTTATTCATTAAAATAGTATTAAAATGGTAATAAGGTAGTGGAGTAAAGTAGTGGAGTGTAAAAAGAAAAAGTCTACCATAATAATGAACGACCTAACTAGTTGAGTATTGTAGTTTGCTTTGTATTTCTAGTACTTGTTTTTCATTTAAGGTGTAACTTCGCATTAACCAAGCAACGATTAACGAGCCTATTGCCGGTAGTAAAGAAAATGATAACAACAACCCTTGTTTAGTTTCTTGAGATTGCTCTATACCCGGTTGATAGCCGTAGTAAGATAATAGCCAGCCCGCGAATGCGCCACCTAATGCGATACCCATTTTTATGAAAAAAATGATGCTTGAATACACTAGGCCAGTGACACGAACCCCCGTTTTTTGATGACCATAATCGATAGTGTCGGCCATTTTTGCCCACAACAGTGGCGTTGCCATATCCAGAAAAAATTTCCAAGCAATGAAAGCAGCAAAAGCTAACGCGAGTTGATCGCTCTTAATAAAAAAGCTGGCAGCGCATAAGCAAGCAGCAATGAGCTGTAAAACAATATAGGCTTTAATTTTACACACTCGTTTAGCTAAAGGTTGCGCAAAAGCACAGCCAATCATGCTAGCAACAACGCCAGCAGTTAAAAAGGCGGTAATTAAGTCTTCACGGCCAAGAAAATACTTAACATAATAAACAGCCAAGGTAAGTTTTAGCACTTGGCCGGTGAGTAAAAATAACCCTGATAGACATAAAATACGGCATTGGTCATTTTTCCATAAAGATTTAAAGCTTTGTTTAAAGGAAATGTTTTCATCATTTGCATGATTAACACGCTCTTTAGTACCGATAAAACAAAGTAAAAATAAAACTAAACCTAAAGTACTCATTGCCACCATCGTTAATTGATAGCCTTTGGCATTATCACCTTGGCCTAACCACTGCACCATAGGCATGGTAGCAGAAGCAACAATAACACCGCCTAACATACCAAAAACAAATCGATAAGACTGAACACTAACCCGCTCTTTTGTGTCATCTGTTAATACAGCACCTAAGGCACAATAAGGAATATTAATGGCGGTATAGGCAATCATAAGCAGGGTGTAGGTTGAAAAAGCATAAATAACTTTATTACTACCTGTTAAGTTTGGTGTGGTAAAAGCTAAAATACTGATCAGTGCAAAAGGCAGAGCTAACCAAAGTAAATAAGGACGAAACTGTCCCCAGCGACTTTTAGTTCGGTCAGTAATTGCTCCCATTAAGGGATCGGTTATTGCGTCTATGAGTCGCACGGCTAAAAACATAGTGCCAACTACTGTGGGTGATAAACCGACTACGTCAGTATAAAACAGTAATAAAAACATCATCACAGTTTGAAAAATAATATTACTGGCGGTATCACCTAAGCCATAAGCAATTTTTTCTCGTATTGTGATCATTGAACCGTTACCTCTTAAAGTTTTATTAAGCTGTTGCTACAACAAGGCGGCGTTGTATTAATTCATGACTAATTTGTTGGTTTTTTTTACTTGATAAGGGATAAAACACCATCAATATTGCCCCAACAAAAGCGAAAGCGGCAGGAATCCAACTCATCAGTAGTTGCATGCCCGGTAATGCGGATGCAATGGTATTTTTGTCCATACCGTCATAACCATAACTAGCGAGCACCACGAGCACTAATGCACCTGCAAATCCGCCGCCTGTTTTTTGTACAAAGGTGCCTGCTGAATAGATTAAACCAGTCGCTCTGCGACGATTTTTCCATTCGGAATAATCGGCTGAGTCTCCTAGCATAGTAAAAAACAATGTTGGCATCATGGCAGCAAAAAATTCAGCGGCGCAACCGAGAATAAAAATAGTATTTATGTCACCTTGAGGTATCCAATAAAAACTAACGGTGAGTACGCCGCTTAAGATAAGAGCGAGAATAAATAATTTTTGTTTACCCAGTTTTTCTGATAAATAACCTGTGCATAGTGCCCCTAGAATAGAAACAACAAGTAAAGCAATAAAGTATTTGCCAACTAAGAGTTCGTCACCAACATAATATTTAAAATAATAAGCGATCACACCATATTTTATTCCGTTAAACATCATGGTTAAAAAACCTATGCCGAGTAAGATTAACCATGGTTTGTTAGTAAGTAAGTCAACCATATCTTGTTGAGTGCCACTCATATTAGCCGTGTTTTGTGCTGTCAAACGCTTTATCATTTTCCATGTGAAACCGATAACAATAATAAAAAATGCACCGCTGTATATATCTCTATAATAGAAAAACAAAGTGGTTGCCAGCAAAGGTAAAATGATAAAAGGTAAATTTTTGAATAAATCACTTAATTCTGATTTTAAATTAGTTGATTCATCAATAGTGGGTGAAATACGCTCTGTGGTTGTACTAAACGTTATCAGCATTAACACAATTAATATTGCTGCAAATAAATACATTGTTTGTTGGTAACCTACTGCGTCATTGCCCTCTCCAAAATAAGCAACTAAATCAGGTAAAAAGCCCATCACTAACAAACCACCCGCAAAAGCGCCTGCAAACCGAAAACCAGATAAACTAGTACGCTCAGTATCACTAGAAGTCATTACCCCCATTAAGGCAGAATAGGGAACATTATTAACTGTATAGGCTAGTGTTAAACCTATGTAGGTAACATACGCATAAATAAGTTTATGGGTATAACTAAAATCTGGCGTGGTGAAGCTAAGCACCATAAATAAAGCTAAAAATGGCGTTGACCATAAGATCCATGGGCGAAATTTACCCCATTTTGTCTTGGTTCTATCGCCAATCATGCCCATGATAATATCTGTTACACCATCAGATAAACGCACCACCAAAAATAACATTGCTGCCGCAGCGGCTGTTAGCCCGAAAGTATCGGTATAAAATACCGCTAAATAGGCTAATGCTCCGCGCCAAACCAAATTGGCAGCGGCGTCGCCCATGGCGTAACCTACTTTTTCATAATATGATAATGTTGTCATTTTTATTCCGACAGTATGCGATTGATAGGGCTGTATTTTCTATCTATTACTAATGAGTGCTTTGTAAGCTAAACCGCTTGATTTTACTGTTCTTACTTGTGTGCTGTAATCAGTATGAACAATACCAAAACGCTTTAAATAACCTTCTGCCCATTCAAAGTTGTCCATTAAACTCCAAGCAAAATAGCCATGAATATTGACCCCGTGTTCTATTGCATCATTAACTTCATTAAGGTGCATTTGATAGTAAGTTATGCGATCCAAATCTACTACGCTACCATTAATTAATTCATCGGGCATAGCGGCACCGTTTTCAGTGATGTAAATCGCAGGAAGTGTGTATCTTTCATTAAGTGAAATAAGTAGCTCACTCAATGCTTTTGGGTATATTTCCCAGCCAATATCTGTTCTTGGTTCAGGAGGCTCTATTTGTAAAAAGTGCTCTTTGTTATCGGCGCGGTAAACGGCACGGGTATAAAAATTAACCCCTAAAAAGTCAGTTGGATGTGAAATTATCTCCATATCACCCTCATTAATATTAGGGCAATGTTCAGCGGGTAGCTGCTTTAATATAGCGGGGTATTCTCCATCATAAATAGGTTTTATGTACCACTGGTTAAAGTAATCATCGGCAAATTGGGTCGCTTTTTTATCTGCTTCGCTAGTTGACTCAGCATAGCAAGGCGTAAAATTAAGCACTATACCATTTAAACTATTAGGGCTGTTTTTAGTCAGCACTTGCATGGCTAAACCATGAGCGAGTAATAAATGATGTGCTGCCTTTCTGCCATATTCTTTACCTACTTTACCTGGAGCATGTGTGCCTATCTCGTAACCTAAAAATGAGCTACAAAAAGGTTCATTAAGCGTTGCGTAAGAATGAACACGATTGCCAAAGGCTTGGCTGATCAAGTCAGCATAATCACGAAATTTATAAGCGGTCTCTCTGTTTAACCAACCACCGTTGTCTTCTAAGTGCTGTGGTAAATCCCAGTGGTAAAGCGTTACAAAAGCTTTAATATTTTTACGTTGTAATTCATCAAGTATGTTTAGGTAGAAGTTAACTCCCTCTGGGTTTATTTCTCCTGATTTTGTCATCACTCTAGGCCAAGAAATGGATAAGCGATAAGCATCAACACCTAAAGACTCTATTAAATTAATATCTTGTTGCCATAGGTTGAAGTGATCACAAGCAACTTCGCCATTAGAGCCATCAATAACATTGTTTGGAATATTGCAAAAGGTATCCCAAATACAGGGTAACCGTTTGTTTGCTCCGCCTTCGATTTGAAAAGAAGCGGTAGCCACGCCATAAATAAAATCTGCTGATAGCATTGTAGAATTTTTGGGCAGAGAGAGTTTTGCTGTCATTTTTAATTATACCAGTTCAATTAATGTATTTAAGCGCATATAAAGTACTTGAAAAAAAAACCTAAATAGTTTTTAATCTAAATGAAAGCGCTTACATTTAGGTTGTAAGATTAGTGTTTTCTTTTACTAACGTCAACCACTTTTATTTATTATTAGCTTTATTCACTCTTAAAATACGAAGACTAAAAGTGTTTTTTTTGAATATTTAGAGACTTAATTTATAGGGTTAAATGGTGCTAAAAATTGATGCACTCATAAAATAAAAACTACTAGGGGAAAATCATGGTGATGCAAACAAATCCAGCTACATTAGTGCAAGCAGCTAATTCACAACAAGGACAAAATTATGCTTTTGCGTTAACTTCATTAACCTCATTATTTTTTATGTGGGGCTTTATCACCTGTTTAAATGATATTTTAATTCCTCATTTAAAAGCGGTTTTTGACTTGTCATACAGTCAGGCTATGCTAGTTCAATTTTGCTTTTTTAGTGCTTATTTTTTGGTTTCTTTACCCTCAGGCATTATCGTTAAAAAGTTAGGTTATCAAAAAGGTATTGTACTTGGTCTAGCAATTGCGGCCGTTGGCTGTTTATGTTTTTACCCTGCGGCTGCTCTGCATAGTTACCCTATTTTTTTAATGGCGTTGTTCGTGTTGGCTAGTGGTATCACTTTATTGCAAGTTTCTGCCAACCCTTATGTCAGTATGTTAGGAGAGGCAAAAACGGCATCATCTCGTTTGACAATGACGCAAGCATTTAACTCTTTGGGTACAACCGTTGCTCCTTTTTTTGGTGCCTTTTTAATTTTAGATCAAGCCGCAGAGTCAATGTCAGTACTTGAAGGGGCGCAAGCAGTACAAATGCCTTATATATTACTTGCCGTTATGTTACTGGGGCTTGCAAGCCTATTTGCTTATATAAAGTTGCCTGATATTTCATTAATACAAACACAAGATAAACTCGATGATGAAAGTGATAATGGTAGCGCATGGCAATATAGTCATTTGACTTTAGGGGCCGTGGGTATTTTTGTTTATGTGGGTGCAGAAGTGTCTATTGGTAGCTTTTTAGTTAGTTTTCTCGCTGAGCCAAGCATTGCTAATTTAGCTGAGTCAGAGGCGGCAAAATACATTGCTTACTATTGGGGTGGGGCAATGGTTGGTCGCTTTATGGGGGCTGTAGTAATGCAAAAAGTGGCGGCAGGTAAGGCGCTTTGTTTTAATGCGATATTAGCTATGCTACTGATTATTATTGCGATTACATCTTCAGGTATGCTGGCTATGTGGGCAATATTGTTGGTGGGTTTATGTAATTCAATTATGTTTCCAACTATTTTTAGTTTAGCTATAAATGGTTTAGGAAAACATACTAGTCAAGGTTCTGGAATATTGTGTTTGGCCATTGTTGGCGGTGCCATTTTACCTCTTTTACAGGGTGTATTAGCCGATAATATGGGAGTGCAAACGGCCTATTTTTTACCCCTGTTATGCTATGTGTTTATTGCCTATTACGGCCTTTCAGGCAGTAAAATCAAAATGGTTGCTAACTAAATCATCGTTACCTTTTCTACCTAACGATCGTAAATTAAAACAAAAAAGAAACACCACCATGAAAAATATGAAAAATAGTAAGAAAAATCGTCCTCGCGCTAGTGGCAGCATTGTTTACTTGGCTATGGCTATGGCTATGGCTATGGCATCGCTGCTTGTTGGTTGTAATGAAAAAAAGCAGGAGTCAACAGTATTAAAAATAGAGTCGGAACAAGCAGCAGCTTTATCACCATCTTCTACAACGTCATTCAACATTAACATCTGGCCAACACTTGATATAGCGGTTAAAACTGATGCAGATATTGAAAGAAAAATAACATCACTATTAGCGACGATGACGCTTGAGCAAAAAGTGGCGCAAATGATCCAACCTGAAATACGCGATATCACGGCTGAAGATATGCGTAAATATGGTTTTGGTTCGTACTTAAATGGTGGTGGCGCTTTTCCAAATGATGACAAACATGCAACACCTGATGATTGGGTCAAGTTAGCTGAAACTATGTATCAAGCATCAATAGATGATTCTTTAGATGGCAGTCGTATTCCTACTATGTGGGGCACAGATGCGGTACACGGACATAATAATGTTATTGGTGCGACGTTGTTTCCGCATAACATTGGTCTAGGGGCCGCCAATAATCCTGAGCTAATTGAGAAAATTGCCGCTATCACCGCAACTGAAGTGATGGTAACGGGCATTGATTGGGTTTTCGCCCCAACAGTCGCTGTAGTGCGTGATGACCGCTGGGGCAGAACGTATGAAGGTTACTCTGAAGATCCTGAGATTGTTAGAGCATACTCTTCGGCCATCGTTAAGGGGTTGCAGGGTGTAGCAGGCAAGGATTTTCTTGGTGATAACCGTGTTATCAGTACGGTAAAGCATTTTATTGGTGACGGTGGCACCGAAGGAGGCGACGATCAAGGTAATACTACCTCATCAGAGCAAGCATTATTTGATGTGCATGGCCAAGGTTATGTTGGTGGGCTAACTGCGGGTGCGCAATCGGTTATGGCCTCCTTTAATAGTTGGCAGGGTAAAAAAAATCATGGCAATAAGTATTTATTAACCGATGTTTTAAAAAATAAAATGGCTTTTGATGGTTTTGTTGTTGGTGACTGGAATGGTCATGGACAAGTCAAAGGTTGTTCAAATGAAAGCTGTCCACAGGCTGTAAATGCAGGATTAGATATTTTTATGGTGCCAACGGGTGCTTGGCAACCACTTTATGAAAATACTATCGCTCAAGTTAAATCAGGGGAAATTGCGCAAACCCGTATTGATGATGCCGTCAGCAGAATTTTACGTGTTAAATTTAGAGCGGGGCTTTTTGATAAACCAAGTCCAGCAAAACGTATTCTTTCAGGTCGTACTGAACTTATTGGTGCAAAAGCACATCGTGAAGTTGCACAACAAGCCGTGAGAGAATCATTGGTTTTATTAAAAAACAAAAATAATATCTTACCGCTTAGTCCACACCAAAATATATTAGTGGCTGGCGATGGCGCTGATAATATTGGTAAACAATCAGGCGGTTGGACCATTACTTGGCAAGGCACGGGTAATAATAATGATGATTTCCCCGGTGGTAGTTCTATTTTTTCCGGCATTAAAGACAAACTTGCTGCTGGTGAAGGTAGTGTTCAATTAAGTGTTGATGGCTCTTTTGATACTAAACCCGATGTTGCTATTGTCGTTTTTGGTGAAGAGCCCTATGCAGAAGGTAATGGCGATATTGACAACCTTGAGTATCAACGAGGCAATAAGGCTGATTTAGCCTTATTGAAAAAGCTCAAAGCACAAGGCATTAAAGTGGTATCAGTTTTTATCAGTGGCAGACCAATGTGGGTTAATGCTGAATTAAATGCTTCCGATGCCTTTGTTGCTGCTTGGTTGCCAGGCTCAGAAGGCGCCAGTGTTTCCGACGTACTTTTTAGCCAAGTAAATGGTGAAATTGCTTATGACTTCAAAGGACGATTATCTTTTTCTTGGCCTGCCAATGCAGAGCAAACAACGGCCAATCGTTTTGATGCAGACTATCAACCACTCTTACCTTATGGTTTTGGTTTAAGCTATTTGCCGAAAAATAAGCCGCAACATAAGTCGCAACAAGAAAATGAGGAAATGTGGATATTGTCTGATCAATTAAGTGAGGTCTCTGACAATGTTTATGATGAACTAACCACGTTGAAAATATTTGAGCTTGCCGTTAAAAATCCATGGAGCATTGCATTGCAATCCGGAGAGCAATCATCTGCTGTTATTTCAAATACGCAATCATTAGGGGCTATTACCTTAAGAGCAATGGATAAAGTGGTACAAGAAGATGCAAGAACAATAATCTTTGATGGCAGTGAGCTGGCGAGCATCAATATAGCAAGTAATTTTCCTGAAGATTTACGCGCCTATAATGAAGCTAAATCAGTATTAAGTTTTAATATTCGTTTAGAAGCTACGCCAACAGAGCCTATTAATTTAGCGATGATTTGTGAAGGAGCTTGCAAAGGCGTTATTGATATTACCTCATTGTTGGTTAACAACCGCTTAAATGAATGGCAGCAGCTAACGATTGACTTGTCTTGTTTTAAAAATTCAGGCACTGATTTTGCTAAAGTTACAGCACCCTTTAACTTGTCTAGCAAAGGAGAAGTGTCATTAAGTTTCGCTGATATAAAGTTAATACCACAAGCTACTGAGCAAGCCACAATGAGTTGTTATTAACTGATTAATCAATATAAAACACAACTAGAATAAGGTTACTTTCAATGCACACTGTTACATTATTGCTAATCGCTGCATCGGTACTTTTACTTGGTTGCGGCAATGACCCTGTTAATGACACCACTGAGCTATCACATGTATCAACGCCAGAAGCCTCTACTAATAACGACAATTCAGAGAATCAAAATCCAACAGTCACCCTTTTAGTGAGCGAACAATGGCAATTAGTTTGGCATGATGAATTTAATGACAACGCTATTGATTTAACTAAATGGAGTTTTGAAGTTAATTGCTTCGGCGGTGGAAACAATGAACAACAATGTTATACCGACCGTGAAGAAAATGCTTTTATCGAACAAGGCATTTTGAAAATAGTGGCCTTAAAAGAAAATTTTACCGGTCCTGCCGCACAAGATGATGATGCTAATTACAATCCTAGCAATACCCGCACTTTACCTTATACCTCAGCACGACTACGCAGCAAAAATAAAGGTGATTGGACTTTTGGACGTTTTGAAATTAGCGCGAAATTACCGCAAGGGCAAGGAACTTGGCCTGCCATTTGGATGTTACCCACTGACTGGGCTTACGGAGGTTGGGCAGGATCGGGTGAAATAGATATTATGGAAGCGGTCAACCTGAAGGCGCAAGCAGATGAAAAAGTCAGTATCTCAAATCAAGAAGGGTCGCGCGTTCATGGCACACTTCATTATGGACGAGCATGGCCAGAAAATGTCTATTCGGGTGAAGGATTTCATTTACCCTATGATGTAAATCCTGCGGACGATTTCCATGAATACGCCATTGAATGGCAAGAAGGAGAAATTCGCTGGTATGTCGACGATATTCATTTTGCTACACAGCGAGAAACGGGTTGGTATAGCCAGTACATGAATGAAGATGGCATATTAATAAACGGTGCAGGTAGCGCACCTTTTGAGCAAAAATTTCATTTGTTATTAAATTTTGCTGTTGGTGGTGATTGGGCAGCCAATGTTAATGAGAAAGGTATTGATAAAAGTGTATTTCCTCAATCATTAGAAATTGATTACGTAAGAGTATATGAATGCTCTGTTGCTCCAAATACAGGGGCTGGCTGTGAGGCTATTGCGGATGATATTGCACTAACAGAGGGGCATCAGGCACCACTGTTATAATACCTATATTTTATACTGACTTTTTTATCACTATTAGCAGTAAAGCAACGCCATATTGAACGTTATTTTTACTTAAAATAAGCGGTTAATGATAGGGCTTGTTGATAGCAGGCATTGTTGATAGATACTGTAGATAGGCGTTAGTGAGTATTCTCTAATGACAGTATTATTTTTTTCTCTATATCCATTAATAAGTCCAGAATATCAGCAACACCAATATAGTGCCCAAAACAGGGCTTACCAAATAAGGGATTATTTTCGCCTTTTTGAGCATAGTCAATAGCAGCACCTCGCCACTTAGCTGGGTGGGCAGGCTCTTTATGGTTAAATTGAAATGTATTTAAGTGGGATGAGGCATTACGAATATGTCGAAAGAATTCAAATACTTCAGAGCCGTCATTATATTGCTTTACCGACTCATAGGCGGTATTGGCCAACATCATGCAACACGAAGCAATATGTTTGCTTTTATTAAGTTCGCCTCTTAGTGCTTGCGCTCTGAGTTGAAAAGGAACTAAGTGTTTTGCTTGGGAATAAGCGCCGGGGAAGGTTAATCGTTGATTGGCTGTTTTGTATATTTCAACTTCGGGTTCAAAAATAACAGGGCAGCCGCATAAAGAGATAGAAAAACAGGAAACAAGATCGTAAAAAAATAAATTTTTATTAAATTCATGAGATTGAACTTCTGATTCCATTTTAATGACCTTAAAATACTTATTATTGATGACTTTGAATATGCAGACTTATATTACGAAAGGTATCTACCCAATAACGGTCTTTATGCTTTGCTAAGAATTTAAGCAACAGGGTATGAGCTTCTGCAGTAACACTAAGGTAATCACCACCAACACCATGGAAAGTAAAATTAACCATGGTGCCGCTATTTTCTGCCTGCCTAACAAAAGCAATTAACTGCTCACCTGATAAATTTTCAGCAGCAATAACGGCAATGCTTTTAATGTTAACATTTTTCATTGTTTTTGGAATACGACCGACGTTACTTTTAATGCCAATAAACAGGGGGGTGACAGCTTCAAGATAATTATAGCCACCCGCTAATATATCAGTGCACGGCAGTGTGAATGTTCTTATGGTGTGATTATCTAGCTGCATTAATATTTCGTTAGCCGTTGTTATTTCATCAACTAACTCAGCTACTTTTTTATTGTCCAAATCATTGTCAGGTTTTACCCAGTCTCTATTGGGCAAGGAACCTCTACAGGCATGGTTAATGGTATGATTACCTAGTTCGTGCCCGTGTTTAGCAATTGTTTGCCATTCCCGCTTTCTCGCCTTAAAAGTAGGGGAGGCTAACGTTAAGTAAAAGCTTCCTTTAAAATTATATTTATCAAGCGCGGGTATGGCATTATCAAGCTGACTATTAAGTGCATCGTCATAGGATAAACTTACCGCGGCCAAGGTGTTATTTGGCCATGGATATTTGCCTTGCATAGAGAATACATTGAATGATAAAGACAATAAAAACCAAGTAAAACTCGCTGTGTTTAGTGGCAAAGTTATGTCTTACAAAATCTATCAATGAAAGCACCATGCGGTGGTAATTGCTTAACGGTACCATCAATATTGGCTTTAATATGTTCAAGAAAACGCTTTAATTCGTCATCACTCATATTATCGACAATAGGGTGATAACTCTCTGGTGTGATCCCTTGTCCTATCATTACCTGCATCCATGAGTCATCAAATAGCTCATTGTTTTTCCTGAATACGCGACCCGTTTCTCTAAAGAGTTTAATTCTGTGGGCAAGTGATTCAGGAATTGGCATATTGCGGCAATGACGCCAAAATGGGCTGTCATCTCTGTTGGTTACACTATAATGCAGTACAATAAAGTCACGTGTTGTTTCGGTATCAAATTTTGTTTGTAGGTTAAACTCATCTATGTCAGTTTGTTTAATACCCGTATGTGGAAACATACGCATTAAGCGCACAATGGATTGTTGAATAAGGTGAATACTGGTTGATTCTAATGGTTCTAAAAAGCCACTAGAAAGCCCTACAGCAATACAGTTTTTGTTCCAATGCTTTCTTCGGGTGCCAGTGCGGTATTTAATGATGAGTGGTTTAGTTAGTTTTTCACCTTCAAGGTTAGCTTCAAGCGCACTTAACGCATCATCGTCTGAAATAAATTTGCTGCAATATACCACGCCGTTACCCACTCTATGTTGCAGCGGAATACGCCATTGCCAGCAAAAATCATGGGCAATAGAGCGTGTATAAGGTTTTGGCTCTTCAATCGACTTAGTTTGAATAGCAATGGCTGAATCGCAAGGTAGCCAATGTGACCAATCTTCATAGCCAGTGTGAAGAGCGTCTTCTATCAGTAAAGCTCTTTGACCAGTACAATCAAGAAATAAATCTCCGGTAATGGTTTCTCCTGACTCAAGCGTTAATGATTCAATAAAGCCCGAGTCATGATTAAGATTAACCTTGTTTATTTTTCCTTCTATTCGTTTAACGCCGTGTGATTCACTCATTTTTCGTAAATATTGCCCATAACGAGTTGCATCAATATGGTAGGCATAATTAAGGCCGTTATTAGGTAATTGAGCAAATTTTTCACTAGAGGCCGCGACTTGTTCTAGGCAATAATCACCAAACTCTGCCGCTAGCCCTAGTTGCCGGCCTTTTAACCAAAAATGCTGAAACCCTGCGGCCCAGCAATCTTTACCCGTAACACCAAAGGCATGCACATAATTTTCATTGATTCCTCGCCAGTTTTCAAAACTAATACCCAGCTTAAATGTACCATGAGTTTCTTTAAGAAATTCAGCTTCATTAATGTTAAGTAGTTGATGAAAATATTGCAGTGTTGGAATAGTGGCTTCACCAACCCCTATTGTGGCAATTTCATCAGACTCCACTAAGGTAATGTTTAAGTTCTTCCCTAAGAGTTTAGATAGTGCTGCAGCGGCCATCCAACCTGCAGTGCCACCACCAGCGATAACAATATTTTGTATTTTTTGAGTATTCATAATAAACCTACTTTTTTAGTTTTAATTTCTAGTTTTAAATGTTTAATTATTGAAATAAAGGCAACTTATCTATTTAATTTATTTAATAACTGCGCACGAATATGTCGTGCGGCCTTATCATCAGTTGGGTTTAATACCCCTAGAGACTCTGTTGGAATATGAGATAAAGCATTAGGGTCGTCGTTAAAAATGTAAAATTTAAACAGCTCAAACCATGCTGATTTTTGATGGCTAGGCAATTTTTTAATATTTAATAGCGCGTGAAATAAAGCATCCATTGGTGCGCCCATGTGCGCTGGGTTTGATTGCCACCAGTAATTTATTAAGATGTTAAATTTACTTAACCCTTCAACGTGGTGCCACCACATACTGGGTAAAAATAATGCATCACCTGGGGCTAATTCAGCGACTAAGCCCTGTTCAATAGCCTTTTTAAAATTTGGAAACTTGTTAAAGTCGGGTTGATGAAAGTCAACTAAACTAATGGCTTGGCCTGCAGGTGTATGATCGAGAGGCCCGATATATAGATTGGTTAATTGTGCAGGTGGAAATAGGGTAAAACGTCTTTTTCCAGCGACACAGCAAGCGATATTACTTGGCATATCATGATGGGCTGCAACTCTGCTTTGATTACCTAACCATAGACTAACCAGCGGTTTATATTGTGCTATAGCCGCTAAATCATTCTCTTGGCGAAAGCCCGGTAATAATTTATCTACCGAAGTTGAGCCAACGTATAACGATGGTGACAGGGTAAGGTGTTTTGATGCTAACAATTGCGTTAATACATCATCAAGTTGTGCCGATTGTTGAGTGAAATTAAAGCCGGAAAAATCTTCATTATAAAATAAGCGACCGCTATTTTTAGCCTCACTTATTCCTATTCCTACCGTCATACCTTGATAATATTGACTGATATATTCTGAGGCTTGTTCCGTAGACTCTTTTGCTGCTTGCACAATAGGCCAGCTATTCACTAAGCCTTTTAAAATAATTGGCTCATTTGACGTTAGCACACTCTCTGGAATGTCTAGCGGTGTACAAGTCGTTATTTGTTTGACTTTAGCCATTCTGGAAAATATGTCAGTCATATTAACTACCCTTCGTACGAGAACGTTATTTTTCGTTTGATGATGTCACAAGTTTATCTTTGCGCTGTATTAGGGCGTTAATATTCTCATGTGAAGCAATGACCAGATAAATTAATTTAAGTAGGCCTGATTTGTTAAGTTCTTCTAGTTTAGCCCCACTTAAGTGGAGCAATTTATCTTCGTTGATGGTATAAAAACCAGATAATCGATTATTTGAACCATTGGTTAATTGAATATCTAAATTGAAAGCTTCAAATAAATCTAACTCTGCCATGGTATCCATAAATAATTTTGTTGAAAGTTTACTGTCATGAATGGCTTTGAGTATTGAGCTTATTTTATTTATATATTCACTATTTCCGCCGTGAGGGAGAAAAATATTGGTACCTTGGTTTTTACTGACTCTAAGGTTGTCTAAATCAATATGAATAACCGTGTTTTTTACCATTTCACCATTTTCTACTTGTGATTGCTGACCTATTAAAAAGGGCTCTCTCTCAATCATTAATGGAATATAGCTGGCGTGCCATTGTTCATTTTTCAAAAAAAGATTTTCGTTTTCTTGCAGGCCTAGCAGTGCTAAAGCAGTATAAGTATTATGGGTATTATCTTTGTGGAAGAAAATAGGGTAATCGGCTTGTAATTGTTTAAATTCGAAAGGATAAACAACACTATACATAGTGTTATTACCATATTTTTCAGATTTGTCGGTGATGATTTTTAGATCCTGATGATCTAAGTTATTGAGTAAAACGTGATTAGCCATGTAAGCTCCGACGGTGAGTTAAAACTAGTAATAAAGGGTAATTGTTAAGTCGCTAATTATTTACTGTATCATGAATAATATAATCGATTAATTCTCGATTGCTAGGCAATCCTGCTAAGTACTTTTGGCAGAGTTGTTGATTTTCTTCTAAGCTTTTTCTACTAATGTTTAGGTTGTCATATTGTCTTGTTGTTGCTCTAGCTTGGGTAGTAAACCTCATGCCATAAAGAATATATTGATAACTTGCCGCGGGAAAAATTTCTTCTATTTCGGTAAAGTCGTTATAAGAAGGTTCTTGATATTGCCATAAAGATAATAACTGCTGTAAACGCGGTGGAATGGTCGCTTCTAAACGATTATCAAGCCAATATTTGCTATCAGTGCGTTGGCTTAATACATAATGTAATTTTAAAAACTCAATAATACGCTGCCAACGGTAATGAAAACGTTGATTAAAGCGCTCAGCTGTTATTGTCATTATGCTTTGATCTGCAGGTAATTCTTTGGCAATCATCTTTGCTGATAATTCTACTAATGCTAAGGCAGATGCTTCTAAAGGCTCTAAAAATCCTGCTGCCATACCTACGGCAACACAGTTTTTATGCCAAAACTTTTCTCTATGACCTGGGGAAAAAACTATTTTTCTAAAAACAAGTTTGGTTAGTGTTTCAGGAGTTAAATTTTTAGCTAAGTAAGTGTGTAATGTTTGTTCAGCAGCTTCATCAGATAAATAATTGCTGGCATAGGTATAACCAACCCCTCTTCTGGTGGATAAACCAATGTCCCAAATCCAACCTGCTTGTTGAGCGGTTGATAAGGTGTGTGAGGCAATAGCCGCATCTCCAGTGTCATAAGGAACTTGCACGGCAATTGCGCTATCGTTAAATAAGATGTCTTTTTTATTAATAAAGGGAATTTGGTAATGTTTACTTAGTAACAGCGCGCTACTACCTGAGCAGTCGATGAACAAATCTCCTGAGATTTCTCCATGACAACGTGTGCTGACACTTTCAATATCACTCTCTATTGCGCCATTAACTTGGTTTACATGGTCAACTATATGTTTTACCCCCAAGTTCTCAATACAATGTTGTTGTAGACACATAGCAAATTTAGCGGCATTTAAGTGATAACCGTAATTAGCTACCGCGGCAAATTCAGGTGTCTGCTTTTGTTTGGGCGCACAGCCACGGTCACATAAGTGAGGCTGAAAACTTACCGCATGCGCAAAAGGAATTTGTTGGGCGTTTTTTTGCCAATATCCCGCGACATTTGCTTGTCCAAATCCTTGAGGGGCAACAAAGGGGTGGTAATAACTATCATTAGCTTGGCCATTAACCCAACCAATAAATTGTGAGCCTTGCTTAAAAGAGGCATCACAACAACGAAGAAATTCACTTTCTGAAATACCTATAGCTTGTAAGGTATTACGCATGGTTGGCCAAGTACCTTCACCAACACCAATGGGGCTAATATCTGGAGATTCAATTAATGTTAACTCAATGCCTTGAGGTGAATTAGCCTGATGTTCAGCAGCAATAATGCCTGCTGTTAACCACCCCGCGGTCCCTCCACCAACGATAACGACATTCTTTATGGCTTTATTCATAATTATACTTCATTAATCATTTTGAAAAATTATTTACGTTGTTGTTTTTTATGGTTTTTGTTTTTTCTGTCACTGTGTTTTTATCAATATTAATAGTAAGGAACGGTTATAAAAATAAAAGTAGCCGTTAGACGCAACGACTACTTTACTTTGCGTTTAATTAAAATTTATAACGCATGCCTATATTGTATCTAGGACCTGTTTGTTGAATGTTTAAGGTCATCAGTTCATGACGGCCAAACGTTCTAGTGGTCTCATCTGTTATATTTATGCCTTCAGCAAAAACCGTTAGATTTTCGTTAAATTCATAACTGGCGTTAATATCCCATTGACCGTATTCCTCGGTATATACTGGGTTAGGGCCAACACCATCCGCAGTTGCGTTTAAGAAGGTATCACGCCAGTTATAAGCAATCCGAACTTGAATACCATCTTTATCATAGAAACCAACAAAGTTCGCTGAGTCGCTCAAGCCTAATAATGGTGATTGACCCTCTCCGGTGATATCACCGTTGTCATATTCAAGATCACTATCAACGTAGGTATAGTTAACGATAGTACCAAAGCCTGTTTCACCAAATAAATGCTGAACAGCAAATTCGAAGCCTGTTACTTCATTTTTATCTGAGTTAACAGGTTGTGAAAATCTTACGTCAACAATATCATTTTCAGTGGGATGCCCCCAAATTTTTGCACCTTCACCAGTTACTGCATTGGGTGGAGTGATATAAGTATCATTTGGGTTCTGACTTTGGATTTCATCACGAATCGCTGCACTGTTATTAGCATCTGCCGCAGGTAATGCAGCAACGGCATCATCAAAACGTTGACCTTGCACAGGGCTTGTCACATTAAAAGGTGATGAGTTACTAAAGCTAGTGGAGATAAAGTTATCAACATCTTTTCTAAAGTAACCAATAGAAACGTAGCTGGCATCACCGTAATAATATTCAAGTGAAAGGTCAATATTGGCTGATTCTATCGGCAGTAAGCCAGGGTTACCTTGACTACCCGTTGCATTTTCAATATTAACACCATCTAAACGGCCACCAGCGGTTAAGTTGCCATACCCAGGGCGAGTTAACGTTTCACTGTATGAAGCACGAATAATTAAATCGTCAATAATTTCGTAATTGGCATCTATGCTAGGCAATAGGTAGTCATATTCACCTTCACCTTGATAGAAAATTGCTTCGCCACGTTGAATATCAAATTCATTATCTGAAATCCAGCCAATAGCTTCAATATCAGGTAGTAATGTGATGGCTGTGACATCAGTTCTCTCATAACGTAGACCAACCGTTACATTTAACGGCATATCGGCAACTTCAAATGTTAAGTTAGCCTGTACGAAAGCACTGATACTTTCTTCAGTAGTGCGCCTGTCGGTAGTATATTCACTAGGAGCACAAACCGTTGTACCACAAGGCCAGGCTGGATCTGCTGCGCTGCCATCTGCATTAAGCGGTACGCCGTAGTTAGAACCAACAATATCGGCTATTGTTTGAAAGTCTACATTCCAAAAAGCATCGATCATATTGCTTTTATCACCGGGTAGATTATCAAAGCGGTCAACGATAGTACTTTGACTTGCCAACAGCACCTCATTAGGAATATCGTCATAATCACCTACGCCACCCCAGGTAGCACGTTCTGCTAAAGCAAATGCGTTGCGGTTTTCAACTTTATTATAGCCAATGCCAAAATCAATACTTTCAACAACGCTCACATCAAAAGTATAGCTACCGTCAAATTGTATTTGTTCAATTTCAGATTTTGTATAACTGTTTCTGAAACTGGTACCGGTAGTTCTAACGCCATCAGGAGTTAAACCACTAGTGCCTGATAATGAGTTGTTTGGGTTTGGATAGTCAGCACTAGCATAATCTGCTGCGTTAAGCTCGCTAGGAAATTTAACGGAGACAACAGGGAATTTTGAAGAAAAGTCTACGGCGGTTTCGCCGCGGAGGTTGGTCGCCATTTGAATGGTATTACTGTTACCGTAAATACTATCCGGTTTAGACTCTGCGCTTGAGCTATGGTAATCCAAGTTAAATGATAAATTGTCATTAACTAAGTATTCTAAATTCAAGCCAACAGATTTATTTTCACTCACGGAAGCACTTTGTTCTACTTGGCTTACTAGATCGGCGTGATTCAAATCATTTTCATTAAGACCAAAAGGGGGATTTGCATTAGAAACACCGGTATTATTCTCTGAAATATACAGCGGTGCAGCAACGTTTGAACTATTTGGATCTGTCCATTCACTGGCATTATGACCAAAATTCATCCATACCGAGTGAATATTTTGATTTACTTCAACTTCATTTTGCGAGTAAGTATAATCGAATGTAGCCGTTAAATTATCTACCGGACGATACTGTAAGGTTAGTTGACCATTGGTACGTGTGCGTTCTGTTTCACTAAAGCCATAAAGTACATTTTGTGGTACAGAATAAATTACACCATCGGCTGGCGCATTGATATGTTCAGGGCCGTCACCAACAGCGCCCCAACCACCAACACCACCTGTTTGTGGGCGCCAGCCGTTATCTACGCCAGCTCGAGCAGAGCCACTTTGGCGATTTTGATAACTACCCGTAATAGCGACACCAAATTTTCCGTCAGCAAAGGTATTGCTGTAAAGACCAGATAATTCAGGCGTAAAAGCATCGCCATCTTCACTTGAAGTATCGTGAACACCTTTAACACCGAACGAGGCTTGTTGACCGCCAAGGTTTAACGGTTTAAGCGTAACTAAATTAATAGTAGAACCGATACCACCAGTCGCTATTGCTGCTCGACTGGTTTTGTAAACTTCAACAGCGCTGATGCCTTCTGAGGCAATGTTGCCAAAATCAAATGAGCGAGAATCAGACGCACTCGTTGAGTTAATTGATGAAGATGGCATTTGACGACCATTTAAGGTGACTAAGTTAAAGTCAGGCCCAAAGCCACGTACTGTCACTTTAGAGCCTTCGCCATTCTGTCTGTCTATTGATACACCGGTAATACGCTGTAACGATTCAGCTAAGTTGCTATCCGGAAATTTACCCATATCTTCTGATGAAATGGCATCCACAACACCCTGTGAATTACGTTTTATATCCATCGATTTAATTAAGCTACCACGAATGCCGGTAACCTCAATAACTTCAATTTGCTCACCTTTATTTGTTTCTTCAGCTGCTAATGTTGGGAGTGCTGTTGCCCCCAATATCATAGACAAGCTAGTTGCTATCCTCGTCTTAGTGAATTTTTTCTGACTCATGTTGTATCTCCAGGCTTTATAAACCACTTTTATAATTATTAAATAGGTGTAAGCGCTTTCATTAATATCACAAAAATAAACACAGATTACAAATACAATTTAATGTAAGCGCTTACATGTAAGTTATGCCAATAATAAAACAAGGTCAATATTTATTTTGAAATAATTTAAAAAACGTACTAGTAACGGCTAATATTTAGTCAGTGTTCTTATAGCGAGACAAATTTTTTTTAATTTATAATCTTATTTAAATCAATCTACTGTGACGATTTTTGTAATAATAATCATAGTTCCAGTTGTAATAATATAAATTTAGGTATACTTTGTAAGCGCTTACATTTTTAGTGTGTAAAAAAGAGAATTATAAAAAAAACCTTTTATGATGATTTAAATAATCATATTTTTATTTATTTTTTATATCGGTGCACTTTTACGACAGCTTAAGACGAATTAACGAAGGAATTATCATGAGCAACAGCCTTGTTTTACTGTGCGTTTTTACTCTGTTTAGTGTAGTCGCAAAGTCTAATGATTTTGCCAATGATAATTTAGATGATTTAACAGCCCACAGAGCAAAAACACCAATCATTATTGACGGCATTGGTGATGATATAAGTTGGCAATTAGCGACTTGGCAGCCATTGAATCAATTAATTTTAGGGCAAAAGCCAACAGTGCAAGACTTCAGTGGTCAATTTAAAATATTGTGGGATAAGCGGCAATTATATTTACTGGTTGAGATAGTCGATGATGTTTTAGTTGATCAGCACGCCAATCCACTGCACTTGTATTGGGATGATGACTGTCTAGAAGTATTTATTGATGAAGATGCATCTGGGGGTAATCATCAGTTTAACTTTAACGCCTTTGCTTATCATGTTGCTCTTGATAATCAGGTGGTGGATATTGGCCCTAAGAATAAAGATGGTTCGACAAACTTTGTTTTATTAAATGATCATATTGATAGTGTTTGGCGACGTAGTACCAACAAAGAAAACACAGTTATTTGGGAGCTCGCTATTAGTCTTTTTGATGATAGTTTTGACCTTAGCTCAGGCCATAAGAAAAAAGCTCAACCTCCCGTTAATTTACTATTAGGGAAAAAGATCGGCTTTATGCTGGCCTATTGTGATAACGATGGCTCAACCGAGCGTGAAAGTTTTATTGGCTCAACCAATATTAAAGCGGTTAATGGTGATAAAAACTTAGGTTATATAACCGCTGATGTTTTTCAGCAACTACGGCTTATTGAATAACTTTTAAAAAAATTTAATAGCTTTTTAACAATTTTTAACCCTTTTTAATACTGAGATAGAAGATTTACTATGAATATAATATTAATACCTTTTAGTTTGATTTTGTCGATACTGCTTTTGAGTGCATGTCAGAATGAATCAAAAAAAATAATTCAAGAACCGCCATTAAAGGCAAAAACTGAGCGTTTATTAACGGTAGAGCAAGATGTTAGTAATTTACTCGCAAAAATGACTTTAGCTGAGAAAGTATCTCTTGCCCATGCCAGTGGCAAATTCCATATTAATGCTATTGAGCGTTTAAATATTCCCGAAATGTGGCTTTCTGATGGCCCTCATGGTGTTCGTCATCAAATAGAGCGACATACATGGAAATCAGCAGGGTGGACAGATGATCAGGCAACCTATTTGCCACATCTTACCTCGGTGGCAGCAAGCTGGAATGTTGAAATGGCCCGTTTGCATGGACAAGTATTAGGCGCAGAGGCTAGGGAGCGCAAGAAAGACTTTATTTTAGGGCCGGGTGTTAACTTAGCGCGCTTGCCACTTTATGGGCGTAATTTTGAATATATGGGTGAAGACCCTGTTTTAGCCGCTAAATTGGTTGTGCCACAAATAAAAGCCATTCAAAAAAATGATGTTGCCGCCACTATTAAGCATTATGCGTTGAACACTCAAGAGCTTAATCGCATAGGGGTAAACGCTAAACCAACAGAGCGAACATTAAGAGAAGTTTATTTACCTGTTTTTGAGGCGGCCGTAAAAGAGGCTGGCGTGCTAGGTGTCATGGGCTCGTATAATCAATATTATGGAACTAATGCCAATCAAAGTAAGCACTTAGTGATGGATATATTAAAAGGGGAATGGGGGTTTCAGGGGGTATTACTTACTGATTGGAATGTTGACATTAATACTTATGATGCCGCAATGAATGGCCTAGATTTAGAAATGGGTACGGAGGTTGATGACTATCAAGACTATTTCTTAGCCAAACCATTTTTAACCATGATTGAAGACGGTAAAATTCCGTCGTCGGTTGCGGATGACAAAGCTCGTCGCATTTTAAGGGTTCAGCACATTATTGGTATGTATGATCAAAACCGTCATTTAGGCGTTAGAAATACCGTAGAACATCAAGCGGCGGCAAGAAAAATAGCGGCAGAAGGTATTGTATTATTGAAAAATGAGCCAGTAGGTTCTAAACCTATATTGCCTTTAGATACTAATATTATAAAGAATATTTTAGTGCTTGGTCCCAATGCTGATAAAAAACACGGCACAGGTGGCGGTTCATCTGAGGTCAAATCATTCTATGAAATAACCCCTTTAGCAGGGCTAAAAGCAAAGTTTGGCGATGCGGTTAACATTCAAGTGATGAGAGCAAAAAGCAGTGCCTTATCACCCATAGCCAGTGATTATGTGGCAAGTCGTCATTGGACGGGAACGCCAGCATGGAACATTTCTTATTTTGCAGAGCCAGCACGTAAAACATTACTTGAAGAGTCTTGGATTGTTGACTCACAATATAAATCTACCCAACCAGAAACAGTTCAATACATTACTATGGCGGCTAAAATTAAACCGTTAGCAGCGGGATTACATCACTTGAATGTAAAGGTTGAGGGTGATTTTCAGTTAAAAATAAATAATAAAGTGGTTATTTCATCTCAGGCTAATGTTAGGCAGGTAGGAAAAGAAATAACACTGCACTACGCAATTAAGCTAAATGAAAATGAAGATTATGCATTTGAAGTTCAATATAACGGGCATGAATACTTTACGTTAGGCTGGGATGCACCAGGGGAATTTTTTGCCGACGAAGCAGAGTACATAGCCGCAGCGAAAAAGGCAGACGCGGTGATCTACTTTGGTGGTTTGAGTCATGGCGATGATAGAGAGTCGATTGATCGACTCAATATGAAATTACCAAATTCTCAAGATGAAATTATTGCCAAGCTTATTAAAGCCAACGAAAAAACGATTGTTTTTCTGGTAGCAGGCTCGGCTGTTGAAATGCCTTGGGTAGCACAAGCTAATGCTATTGTTTGGGGTTGGTATGGCGGTATGGAAGCAGGGCATGCTTTTGCTGATGTATTAACAGGTACGGTAAATCCAAGCGGAAAAATGCCTATTACATTACCGGCTAAATTGGCTGATACTGCGCCTATTGTCTTAAATGATTATAATGCTGAAGAAAGCCTATACAGTGAAGGCGTATTTATTGGTTATCGTTGGTTTGAGCAACAAAAAATTAAACCGTTATTTAGTTTTGGACACGGACTATCTTATACCAACTTTGAAATAAGTGGCCTTGAGCTGTCTGCAAATAACGTGAGTGATGATGAAACGCTACTTGTTACGGCTAAAGTTAAAAATACAGGTGCACGGGCAGGTGCTGAAGTTGTCGAGTTGTATCTGCGAGATGTTGAAGCAAGTGTGTTAAGACCTAATAAAGAATTGAAAGGTTTTGCTAAAGTTATGCTACAACCTGGGGAAACTAAAACGGTCAGCATTCATTTGAATCGTCGTGATTTTTCTTTTTGGGATGAAAGCAGCAATAATTGGCTAGCCGAAGCAGGTGAATTTGAAATAATGCTAGGTAACTCGCTCGATAATATTAGTCAGAGAGCTAAGTTTACTTTACAGCCTGCTCAATTGTAATAGTAGATGCCCTTATTAAGATGAAAAGTAAGGTTTGGTGTGTAATACCTAACCTTATTTGTTTCAAACAAGGACGTTTTTATTAATTATTTATAAGCAAATTTAATGGAATTGAAAATCCTGCGACCTTGCTCAAGCTGTAATTTATCTTTAAATTCAAGCAGCATTGAAAAACGAATCTGGCCTGAAATTTTTGGCACACTCAATGCCATACGGCTATCTTGTATTAAAATACGTGCGCAATGACCGTCAATTGTTACGGGCTCTATAGCTGCGCTGCTCATTTCACTAAATTGTGAAGCATACCAACCCAAGTCGTAAGTAAGAGTCAGACTATCGTTGTGGTATTGCCCAGCATTTGAATCAATGATTTGTACCTTAACAGGTATTAAGTTTTCCGGGTGCTCGAAGCACAAATGGCTGTTAGGGCAAGACTCAAGCCATTTTTGTTGATCTTGTTCAGCGGCACTAGGTGAAGTACTCATAAATAGCAAAACTAAAGAGCAGGCCAATAACGATAGCTTTTTAAGCTGCATAGATAATTTCCAAAGTTAACGACACTTAATCACATACTTATGTTATCACACACTCATGAGGTAAGTGTCGCCCTATTTAAAGCGTTTTTATTTTTTCTTCGCTACGCTATTTCGCCAGAATAAACCAAAAGAAAGTAAGAATAACAATAAGATACTTGGCTCTGGAATTGGATTAGATGCCTGAGCAACAACTAATACCGGATTAATATCAATCCAAAACTGTTGGCCATCGGTTTGTACTAAAGAGCTCGCACGAATAGTGGTAACTTCACCTGCTGTTAAAACAGTAGAATTGTTAAGAAATGGGTTCATTAAGAAATTACCATTTAAATGCCCCAGCCCTAAATTGTGTCCTAATTCATGGGCGAGTAATTCGCCACCAAACACACCTGCAGCGAAAGTAGACTCTACAACAAAGTCATTACCTGGCAGTTCTCCACAACCCACGATGCTAACATTAAAGCCACCACAAGAGTCAACGGTATCAACAAAATAAAAATTAACTACGTTAATGCCCCCAACGTGCATACCAAACAGCGAGGTAATTTCAGCATCGGTGGTGATATCTAACAAACTAGGAAAAACTATTTCAGTGGCTGCGCCAATACGAATGTCAATGGGCATATTGCCAAAGTTTGCTTGAGAAAATATTGAATCTAGAGCTGCTTCATTGGTAGTAATTAAAGCCGCTTGCGCTAGTGATGTTATGAGTAATGATGCACTTAAAATCAGTATTTTAATCATGTTGATTCCTTATAAATGTTGTTTAACTTAACTATGCTACTGTAGGTTCATGCATAAAGCAGACCTGCTATCTATTATTCAATAAAAACAGTGTGTTAAAAATATCTAGTTGTAGTGGCAAAGAAAAAGTGTAAAAATTGCTGACGTCCAAGGCAGCTTGAATGGACATATTTTATAAATGGGCCTAAATAGGCTTATTTCTTCTTTTTAGGTAAGTACTTTTAGGTCATTATTTTTAGGTAATGCTGCTCGGGTAATTAGTCTCTTACTTGACCATCACCGTAAACAATAAATTTTTCAGCGGTTAAGGCTTCTAATGTCGAATATGAGTGCCATAGGCTCTACTCTCTACTCTCTACTCTCTAATCTGGCCATCGCCATAAACGACAAATTTTTCAGTGGTTAAGGCTTCTAATGTCGAATATGAGTGCCATAGGCTTTACTCTCTAATCTGGCCATCGCCATAAACGACAAATTTTTCAGTGGTTAAGGCTTCTAAGCCCATCGGTCCATAAGCATGTAATTTACTGGTAGAAATGCCAATTTCAGAGCCTAAGCCTAACTGGTTGCCATCTGAAAACCGTGATGAAGCATTGATCATTACTACGGATGAATTAATTTGGCGAATAAAAGTTTGGCTACGAGAAATATCTTGGCTGATGATAACTTCGGTATGATCTGAGGTGTATTCATTAATATGAGCAATAGCACTGTCAAAGCTGTTTACTACTTTCACGGCAATTTCTTGTGCTAAGTATTCAGCGTGATAATCCTCTGCGGTGGCTAATTGGCCACCAGTAAAATAGGATAAACTTTGTGCACAGGCATGCACTGTTACTTGTGCTGATTCAGCCAGTGCTTTAGCGGCTAAGGGTAAAAATTTATCGCTAATATCTTGATGTACTAAAAACGTTTCAAAGGCATTACAGGCGCTAGGTTTTTGTGTTTTACCGTTGACTAAAATGTTGACAGCTTTGTCTAGGTCGGCATATTTATCAACATATAGATGACAGACGCCTTTAAAATGCTGAATCACCGGGATTTGGCTATTTTCACTGACATAGCGAATCAGTCCTTCACCGCCGCGAGGAATAACTAAATCAATGGTGTCTTTTTGTTTGAGCAAGGTTTCAATTACACTACGGCTGGTATCAGGAATAACACTGACAATGTTCTTGTCACAGTCGTGCTCAGTTAATACTTCATGTAAGCATTTAGCAATGGCTAGGTTTGAGTGAATCGCTTCTGAGCCACCACGTAAAATAACCGCGTTGCCTGATTTTATACATAAGGCAGCGGATTCTGCGGTAACATTAGGTCGCGCCTCGTAAATCATGGCAATAACACCTAAAGGAATGCGCATTTTTCCCACTTGTAAGCCGTTAGGGCGCAGCGCTAAGTTACTGATATCACCAACAGGATCGGTTAAGGCAACAATTTCACGAATAGCGGCACTAATATCTTGCACGCCTTGCGTGGTTAATACTAATCTGTCTAGCATGGCTTGAGTTAACCCTTTGCTGCGGCCAGCCTCAATGTCTTTAGCATTTTCATTAATAATGTTAGCGCTATTAGCCTCAATAACATCAGCGATAGCATTTAAAATAACATTTTTTTCTGTAGTGCTTAGTTGTGCCGCTACTCGGCTGGCTACTCTGGCATTGGCTGCCATGTTTTCCATGGAGAAGGAGGTTTGACTCATTGGATTAATCCTCTGCTTTAATTATTTTTTTGTTAGGCGTTTTTGTAGTCGCTTTGGGGGCAATGTTTTGCTCTAAGATAACCATATCATCACGATGAATAACCACAGCACCTTCTTCGTGCCCTAACGTGGACTCAATTTCATTGCTGTGCTTACCTTTAATGCGCCTTAATTCATTATGACTATATTGGGTAATGCCTTTAGCGATAATAGCTTTTGTTTGTTGATCAATTAAATCAACACAATCCCCTACGTCGAATTTTCTGGCGACAGACTTTATGCCGACGGGCAATAAAGACGCGCCTTGGTTTAATAACGCATGAACGGCGCCTTTGTCTAAAGTCACTCTGCCCTGACTTTTCACCGTATGTTTAAGCCAATGCTTTTTAGCACTTATAATGTCTTTATCAGCAGAAAACTTCGTGCCAGGGTTCACTTTTCTTATTAATGAAGCAAATACTTCACTTTTACTGCCATTGACAATATAGGTATTAATGCCATGTTCGATGGCTTTTTCTGCCGCTTCTATTTTCGTTTTCATACCGCCCGTGGCAAGGTGATTGCGGCTGGTGCCTGCCATGGCATAAATTTCATCGGTAATCTCATCTATTTTAGGGATCAGTACCGCATCATCATGGACGTTTGGATCTTTGGTGAAAACACCATCTATATCGCTTAAAATAAACAAGCTATCGGCTTCGCATACTTGGGCAACTAGCGCGGCTAGATTATCGTTATCACCTACTTTTAAATCTTCGGTGGTGACGGTGTCATTCTCATTAACTATCGGCAAAATGCCATTTTCGAGTTGAATTTGA
>MAAC01009837.1_pt1 | contig 38984 bp, 40 predicted proteins | sample 1115981 | NCBI WGS metagenome assembly MAAC01 (sample SAMN04961126, study PRJNA320927) | seawater metagenome | isolation source: sample BD02T64 sea water enriched with oil for 64 days | place: USA:Gulf of Mexico | collected 2013-07-27 | reverse complement strand
GTTAGACAATGGGGTGGTGGAGGCTTAACCCAACAGGAAACTTGAATTATGACTATGGTTAGTATGCGCGATATGCTCCAGGCGGGTGTCCATTTCGGTCACCAAACTCGTTACTGGAATCCGAAAATGAATCAATACATTTTCGGTGCACGAAATAAAATTCACGTCATCAACTTAGAACACACGGTACCGGCATTTAACGATGCTCTCGAGCAGGTTCGCCAGCTCAGCGCCAGTGGCAATAAGGTCTTATTTGTCGGCACTAAGCGTGCTGCTCAAAAAGCAATTAAAGAAGAAGCCGAACGCGCGGGCATGCCCTATGTTTGCCATCGCTGGTTGGGCGGGATGTTGACCAACTACAAAACGATTCGCGCCTCTATCAAGCGCTATCGTGATCTGGAAGCGCAAAGTACCGATGGTACTTTTGAGAAGCTGACCAAAAAAGAAGGCCTGATGCGTCTGCGTTTGAAAGAGAAGCTCGAGCGTTCCATCGGCGGCATTAAAGATATGGGCGGCCTGCCCGACGCACTGTTTGTGATCGATGTTGACCACGAGCGCATTGCTGTACAGGAAGCCAATAAGCTGGGCATTCCCGTTATCGGTATCGTCGATACCAACAGCAACCCCGACGGTGTTGATGTGGTCATCCCGGCGAACGACGATGCGATTCGCGCCGTTAAGTTGTACGCCATGGCGATGGCTGACGCCGTGCTGGAAGGTAAAGCAGCTGGTGCTGTAGCCTCGGAAAAAGATGAGTTTGTCGAAGTGACTGAAGCTCAGGCCGATGCTGTTGTTGCAGAGGCCGCTGAAGCAGTTGAACCTGCTGCTGAAGCCGCACCCGCACCTGCCGCTGAAGAGCCCGCTGCTCCAGCACCGACAACTGAGGCTTAAGCCTTAGGGGCCGGCGCGCATTTTCAGCGCGGGTCTGCGAACAACAAAAGGGGGCAATGCCCCCTTTTTACTAACTATTCACATCAGGTTTTATGGTGTTGATACCCATCAAAACCGAATTTATTGAGAGGATTTCCCATGGCAGCGGTTTCTGCTTCCCAGGTTAAAGAATTACGTGAGCGCACCGGTCTCGGCATGATGGAGTGCAAGAAAGCACTGGCCGCAGCCGATGGCAACATAGACACAGCCATTGAAAACTTACGTAAATCCAGCGGCATGAAAGCGGCTAAAAAAGCCGGTCGCACAGCAGCTGACGGCGTCGTCGTTGTCAAAGTGGCTGACGATGCCTCCTACGGCGTGTTGGTGGAAGTCAATTCCGAAACTGATTTCGTCACTAAAGATGAAGGCTTTAAGGCCTTTGTTGCCGCCGTTGTCGATAAAGCTTTTGCCGACAAGCAGAGCAATGTTGAGGCTCTGGCCGCTGCGATGGAAGATGCGCGTCAGGCACTCGTACAAAAATGTGGCGAAAACGTCAATGTACGCCGCGTAGAGTTGGCCGAAGCCCCCACAGTGGGTGCCTATGTGCACAGTAATAGTCGTATTGGCGTACTGGTGACGCTTGAGGGTGGCACGACAGAGCTGGCCAAAGATGTTGCCATGCACGTTGCCGCGGTTAACCCTCAGGTGGCAACGCCCGATGATATGCCCGCTGACGTGGTTGCCAAGGAAAAGGAAATTTATGTTTCCCAGGCTATCGAGAGTGGCAAGCCCCCCGAGATTGCTGAAAAAATGGTCGTCGGTCGTTTGAAGAAATTCCTCGCTGAAAGCAGCCTGGTGGAGCAGCCCTTTGTACGCGACCCCGATATAAAAGTCGGCAAGATGCTGGCCGATGCCGGTGCCAGTATTATCGGCTTCACTCGTTACGAAGTGGGTGAAGGCATTGAAGTTGAAGAAGTTGACTTCGCCGCTGAAGTGGCTGCACAGATCGACGCTACCAAGTAAGTCCTTTGCCGTCGGCTGTTTTATGTGGCCGGCGGATTCCAGGTGGGTAGTGAACATAAGACCGCGATTTAACCTTGATGGACGATGCTGATGAGTAACCCGAGTACAGATAAGAAGTACAAACGCATTCTCCTCAAGCTCAGCGGTGAAGAGCTGATGGGCGATGGCAATTTTGGCATCGACCCCAAAGTGCTCGACCGCATGGCGCTGGAAATTGGTCAGTTAGTGGGTATTGGTGTGCAGGTCGGCTTGGTGATCGGCGGTGGTAACTTGTTCCGTGGCGCGGCACTCAGTGCTGCGGGTATGGAGCGGGTGACGGGAGATCACATGGGTATGCTGGCCACAGTGATGAACGCCCTGGCCATGCGCGATGCCCTCGATCGCAATAATATTTCGGCGCGGGTGATGTCGGCGATTCCCATGAGTGGCGTTGTCGAGCACTATGATCGCCGTCGCGCCCTGCGCTACTTATCCTCCGGTGATGTGGTTATCTTCAGTGCCGGAACGGGCAACCCTTTATTTACCACGGATTCGGCAGCCTGTTTGCGAGGCATTGAAATCGATGCCGAAGTGGTACTGAAAGCGACGAAAGTGGATGGCGTCTATTCAGCAGATCCGATGAAAGTCGCCGATGCAACGCTGTACTCACGTTTGAGTTACGATGAGGTGCTGGATAAAAAGCTGGAAGTAATGGACTTGACGGCCATTTGTCTTTGCCGCGAGCACAACATGCCCGTGCGGGTTTTTAGAATGTCCAAGTCCGGTGCTCTCTTGAGTGTCGTGGTGGGTGGTGATGAAGGTACATTGATCGAAGAAGCTTAGCCGAGCGGTTGAGCTTAGGTACGATCAATTATAGGAAGTGATGATGATTAATGAATTAAAGGAAGATGCCCAGCAGCGCATGGGTAAAACGGTAGAAGCGCTGGGCCAGGCACTAAATAAAGTCCGTACCGGTCGCGCCCACCCGAGTATTCTCGAAGGCGTCAGGGTATCCTACTACGGTAGTGAAACCCCCTTGAGTCAGGTGGCCAATATTTCTGTCGCCGATGCCCGTACCCTGGCGGTAACCCCCTGGGAAAAGAATATTGTGCAGGATGTTGAGCGCGCTATTATGAATGCGGGCCTTGGTCTCAATCCTTCCAGCGCCGGCGAAGTGATTCGCATACCCATGCCCGCGCTCACCGAAGAGACGCGCAAGGGTTTTATTCGCCAGGCGCGCAAAGAGGTTGAAAACTCGCGTGTTTCAGCCCGCAACATTCGCCGCGATGTACTCTCTGATATTAAAGAGCTGTTAAAGGAAAAGGATATTTCTGAAGACGAGGAGCGTCGAGCGCAGGACGATGTACAGAAAATTACCGATAGTTTTATCAAGCAAATGGACGATATGCTGGTCGTTAAAGAAAAGGATCTGATGGAAATCTAGCCAAGTAACAAGTACCTCAACATGAAAGGTCTGGCAGGGACGCTATGGGAAATCCAGCAATGAGGCTAGGTAAAATAACTCCAGGAAAGCAGAGTATGGCGGAATCTTTGACTGCTGATAGCGCCCAGCCACTCAGGCATGTTGCTATAATTATGGACGGCAATAATCGCTGGGCCAAGACCCAGGGTTTGCCTGGCCACGAGGGCCATATTGCCGGCGTCGAGCGTGTTCGCGACATGATAGAAAGCTGTCAGCGTCACCATGTTGAAGTGGTTACCCTGTTTGCCTTCAGTAGTGAAAACTGGCAACGGCCAGCCCTTGAAGTCAGTGCCTTAATGACGCTGTTTGCCACTTACATTAAAAAAGAAGCAAAAGCCCTCCATGAGCGCGGTATCCGTTTACGGGTCATCGGTGAACGCGAGCGCTTTAGCGCGCGTTTACAAAAGCGTATTGTCGATGCCGAGGCGCTAACCCTCAATAACACCGCAATGACCCTGGTGCTGGCCGTCGATTACGGCGGTCGCGGGGATATCGTCAGCGCGAGCAAAAAGCTGGCGCAGCAGGTGCTTGATGGTGCTTTGAGCGTTGATGACATCGATGAAGGCGTCTTTGAAAAATACCTTTGCCTCGCCGATTTACCCCAACCCGACCTGTGTATCAGAACGGCGGGGGAGCAGAGAATCAGTAACTTTTTACTCTGGCAACTGGCCTATAGTGAGCTCTATTTTGCCGATTGCTACTGGCCCGATTTCGATGCCTCCGCCTTTGATGCTGCCGCAGCGGCCTATTATCAGCGCCAGCGTCGTTTTGGCTTGAGCCAGGAGCAAATGATGGCTGCGCAAGAAGATCCAGCGGCTGAGTCCGTGCCGGCCCGGGTAAGCGCTTAGTGCTAAAACAGCGGGTTATCACCGGTCTTATTCTGGCCTGTAGTTTTCTCACAGCTCTCTTTGCGCTCCCCACCTTGGCTTTTATTGCGCTGATATCGCTGGTGCTGGCTTATGCTGCGTGGGAGTGGAGTCATTTGGCAGGCCTCACCGGTGTTGCTGGACGCGGCTTCTATGTCTTGCTGGTTGTTGCCGTGGCGGGCGCTTTGGCTGCGTATCTGGGTTTTGAGTCGAATATTCTATTAAGCGAAAAACCGCGTTTTGTATTGCTCCTTGCCTGTACTTGGTGGGCCATTGCGGTGCTTTGGGTACAAAGCTATCCCAGTAGTGCAATTCTATGGGGCCGACCCTGGCTCTGCTTGTTGATGGGCCTCTGCGTTTTACTACCCATGTGGTTGGCCTTTGCAGGTTTACTGTCCCTTGCTGAAGGGCCAAAACTAGTGCTAGCGGTGGTATTGCTGGTCGCCCTGGCCGATATCGGTGGCTACTTTGTTGGCCGTGCCATAGGTCGCACCAAGCTGGCCCCTGAAGTGAGCCCCGGTAAAACCTGGGAGGGTCTGTTGGGTGGTCAGTTGGCGATAGTTCTGGTGGTCGCTACTACGGGTTGGTTTCTGGACTTTGAGATTGCGCGTATTGGTTTATGGCTCGGTTTAGCCATGGCAACAGGGCTGGCCTCGGTGTTGGGTGACCTGCTTGAAAGTATGATCAAGCGTCATAGCGGTGTTAAAGATAGCGGCACCATCTTGCCGGGCCACGGTGGTGTGCTCGATAGAATTGATGGTTTAACGGCGGCATTGCCGGTGTTCAGTCTTATTTTGTCGCTACTTTACAGCCGTCTTTAAAGATCCCTTGAATAAAGACCCCTTGAATAAGAATTTCTTGCATAACATAGTCATTTCAACAGGGTCGCCGGTAGGGCTGTCTAATTATCGCTAAACAGTATTTTTATCAATCACACGGTCACAGCTTACCCTTGTTATGAAGCCTCCAATACAAAAACTTACTATTCTCGGTTCGACCGGCTCGATTGGCGTCAGTACCCTCGATGTGGTTGCCCGACACCCCCAGCAGTTTCAGGTTTTTGCCCTGACAGCGAAGCAGCGAGTTGAAGAGCTTGCTGAGCAGTGCCAGCAATTTAATCCCCGTTATGCCGTCCTGGGTTCGGAAGCGGCGGCCCAGCGTTTGCGAGCATTGATTAGCAGTGACATTGAAGTGCTGTGGGGCGAAGAGGGCCTGGCGTTGGTCGCTGCCCACGAAGCGGCTGATACGGTGATGGCGGCCATCGTCGGTGCGGCGGGATTGTTGCCGACATTGGCGGCGGTCAAGGCCGGCAAAAAAGTCTTGTTGGCCAACAAAGAAGCGCTGGTGATGGCGGGGCCCTTATTTATGGATATGGTGGCGCAGTCAAAGGCGACGCTGCTGCCGATCGACAGCGAGCACAATGCCATCTTTCAATGTTTGCCTGCGGATTATAGCGGCCGTGAACAGGCGGGCGTGCGACGCTTATTATTATCGGCTTCCGGCGGTCCATTTCGCACCACGCCACTGGCCGACCTGGCCACGGTGACTCCGGATCAGGCCTGTGCCCACCCCAACTGGGTGATGGGCCGAAAAATCTCTGTCGATTCCGCGACCATGATGAACAAGGGCCTGGAGCTCATCGAGGCCAGCTGGCTGTTTGCCGTCGATGCCAGCGATATCGACATCGTCATTCACCCACAAAGTATTATCCATTCACTGGTGGAGTATAAAGACGGCTCGGTACTGGCTCAGCTCGGTAATCCCGATATGCGCACTCCGATTGCCCACGCGCTGGCCTGGCCCGAGCGCATAGAATCCGGCGTTAGCTCCCTCGATTTAATTGCCATTGCCAAGCTCAATTTCGAGGCCCCCGATGAACAGCGCTTTCCGGCACTGACCTTGGCGCGAGCGGCGGCCGTCAGTCGCGGCGATGTGCCGGCGGCACTGAATGCGGCCAATGAGGTGGCGGTCGAGGCCTTTTTGAATGAAACTATCGGCTTTACCCGTATCGCCGAGGTGGTCGACCGGGTGATGCAGGCTTGGCCCCGGGGTGAACCTCGGGAGCTCGGCGCAGTCCAAGAGGCGGATAAACGCGCTCGGGCCATGGCTGAGCAGGTGATTAGTCAGCAAGCGTAGATATTTTTACGCATTAATATTTGGCTGCAGGGCTAAAACAAGACGAGAAAGCGAGATATGGCATTCCTTCAAATGGTTTTTTACACCCTGGTTGTACTGGGTGTGCTGGTCACCTTCCATGAGTTTGGCCACTTCTGGGTGGCGCGGCGTTGCGGTATTAAAGTGGTGCGTTTTTCTATCGGTTTTGGCACGCCATTATTTCGCTGGCGCGACCGCCACGATACGGAATTTGTTATCGCTCTCCTGCCCCTCGGCGGCTATGTGAAAATGGTCGACGAACGCGAGGGCAATGTCAGTGAAGACGATTTACCCTTTGCTTTTAACCGTAAGACGGTGGGCCAGCGAATGGCCACGGTAGCGGCGGGGCCCCTCGCTAATTTTATTCTCGCCGTGCTACTTTACTGGGTCGTTTACATGCTTGGCGTGCAGGGTGTGGCGCCGGTGATTGGCGATGTTAAGCCGGATTCGATAGCCGAGGCGGCGGGCTTGGAGGCGGGCCAGGAAGTGCTCGCGGTGGATGGTGAGCCGACCCCGACCTGGCAAACCCTGGGCGAGCGTCTGGTGCATCGTATCGGCGATGACGGTGATATTCGTTTCACGGTTTCCTATGCCGACTCCAATTTGCAGTACGACAGTGTGGCATCTTTGGCCGGCTGGCAGGTCGATGCCAAAGTGCCCGATCCGATTGGCAGCATGGGTATCGAATTGTACCGCCCGAAAGTACAGCCTTTGACCGACGCGGTTACCCCCGATGGTCCGGCAGACAGGGCCGGCTTTATCAGCGGTGACCTGGTGGTGTCAGCCGACGGCCTCGCTATGGAGGACTGGTATGCCTGGGTGGAACATGTGCGTGCCAGTCCCGGCCAAACGATTGCCGTAGTGGTCGAGCGCGACGGACAGAACCTCGCGCTGAGCGTGACGCCGCGCCGGGTCGAACAGGGCGGCGAAGTCTATGGCCAGGTGGGCATCAGTGTGGTGACGCCTGAGTGGCCAGAGGACTTCTTTCGCGAAACTCGCTACGGGCCGGGCGGGGCGTTTATGAAAGCGTTGTCGCAAACCGCGTCGACATCTGAAATGATTTTCAAGTCCATTGGCAAAATGTTAACCGGCGCGCTGTCCGTCGAGCATTTAAGTGGCCCGATTACCATTGCCAAAGTGGCGAGCACCTCTGCCGATTATGGTCTGGTCGCCTTTTTACAATTTATGGCGCTGCTCAGTGTCAGCCTCGGTGTCCTCAACCTCTTGCCCGTTCCGGTGCTTGATGGCGGTCATTTACTCTATTATTTTGTCGAGGCCATCAAGGGCAGTCCCGTGTCTCTGGGTGTCCAACAAGTCGGACAACAAATTGGTTTGTTCTTAATTATTGGTTTGATGGTGCTGGCACTATACAATGACCTGCTACGGCTTTAAGTCGATAAACTAAACTAACAACAAGAGTTACCCTACGCTCCATGAAACGACTTTTTCTGCCGTTGTTACTTTGCCTGTGCCCTGTGTTTGCTTCCGCCGAGGTCTTTCAAATCGAAGATATCCGTCTTGACGGCCTGCAACGGGTCTCAGCCGGAACGGTCTTTGCCTCACTGCCTGTACATGCCGGTGACCTTATCGATGATGAGGGCATTCGCCTTGCGGTACGCACGCTGTTCAAAACCGGTTACTTTGATGATATTAACGTTGCCCGCGAGGGTAAGGTACTGGTCGTCAGCCTCAAAGAGCGCCCCGCCGTTGCCGAAATTAATATTGATGGTAACAAGGCCATTGAAACCCCCGAGCTGTTAAATGCCCTGCGTGATTCGGGCCTGGCCGAGGGGCAAATTTTCCGTCAGACGGTGCTTGAGGGCATGAGCCAAGAGCTGCGTCGTCAGTACGTCAGCCAGGGCCGCTATGGCGCTGCGGTGATCTCTGAAATTGAAGTCCTGCCGCGCAACCGAGTGGCGGTCAACCTGACTATCGACGAGGGCAAGGTCGCTGCGGTCAAGCATATCAATGTCGTTGGCAATCAGGTGTTCAATGATACAGAGCTGAAGGAATTGTTTGAGCTGAAAACCACCGGCCCTCTGTCCTGGATTTTCAGCGATGACAAATATTCCCGTGAAAAACTCGCCGGTGATCTAGAGCGCCTTGAGTCCTGGTATTTAGACCGGGGCTATTTACAGTTTGCCATTGACTCGACGCAGGTGACGATTAGTCCCGATCGTGATGCCGTTTTTGTCACCGTGAATATCAGCGAGGGCGAAGTCTATACCATCAGTGAGGTCGAGCTGGCTGGTGAGCTGATTCTACCCGAGCCGTTCATGCGTCTGATGATTCGAACGCGCCCCGGTATGACCTTCTCCCAGACCTTAATGACCTCGACCACCGATATCATGATTCGTCGCCTGGGGGCAGACGGTTACACCTTTGCCGAGGTGGAAGCCTACCCTGATATTGATGAAGAAGAGAAAACCGCAAAAATTACCTATTTTGTTACACCGGGAAAGCGCTCTTATGTCAGGCGTATTGAATTTCGCGGCAATACCAAAACCGACGACGCGGTGCTGCGTCGTGAAATGCGGCAGATGGAGGCGGCCTCAGCATCCAACACCTTGCTGGAGCACTCTAAAGTCAGGCTCGAACGTTTAAGCTACTTCAAACAGGTGGATATGGAGACCCGAGAGGTGCCGGGCACCGAAGATCAGCTCGATGTCTTTTATACCGTTGAGGAGCAGCCATCGGGGAGTATCGGCGCCAGTCTCGGTATTGCCCAGGGTTCCGGGCTGATCCTTGGGGGTAATGTTTCGGAAGGTAACTTCTTTGGTACCGGTAATTCCGTCAGTCTGGGGCTGAGTAGTAGTACTTACCGCGATAGTGCCTCACTGTCGTTTAATAATCCCTACTTCACCAAAGACGGGGTCAGCGCTGGTTATCGTCTTGCTTTCACCTCGACGGATTACGGGGAGTTTGACGTCGCGGATTACACCACCGATAGCCTCAGTACTAACGTCAACTTTGGCTACCCACTTTCAGAAACCTCGCGCATTAGCATTGGCTTTGGCTATGAGCAACTGGAAATTGACGTCGGTGTCTTCCCCACCCTGGAGATTTTGCAGTTTCTTCAGGAAAATGGCGACAATTACGAAATGATTACCAGTACCTTGAGCTGGACACAGTCCACTTTGAACCGAGGTGTGCTCGCGACACGGGGTGCCTCTCAGCGCGCGGGGGTTGAGTTTTCTACGCCACTGGGCGATATGGAGTATCTCAAGTTCAGTTACACCGGCCAGTATTTCCATCCATTAACGCGTAGTTTGACCCTGCATTTAAAGACGGATCTCGGTTATGGCATCGGTTTGGGTGACACCGATCGCCTACCTTTCTTCAAAAACTATTACGGTGGCGGCTTTGGCTCCGTGCGTGGCTTTGAGCGCAATACGCTTGGGCCCCAGGACACACCCAACCCTTTTTATGGTGAGGATTCGGATGCCTTCGGTGGCAACGTCAAAATTACAGGTACTGCTGAAGTGATTTTTCCGGTGCCTTTTTTGAAGGATAACCGCAGCGTGCAAGCGTCAGTGTTTGTCGATGCCGGCAATATTTTTGATACCGAGTGTAATCAAACCCAGGCCAACTGCTATAAACCAGAGCTCGGCGAATTGCGTTATTCCGTTGGCATTGGCGGCACCTGGCTCAGTGGCTTCGGGCCGATCACGGTATCCCTGGCCCGAGCCATGAATGATGGTGAGTTTGATGACACGGAGTTCTTCCAGTTTTCACTGGGCCAAGGTTTCTAAACAGAGCATGAATGAAAGATAAAACTTTATTAAAAGTACTATAACCTTTGTATGGGAGAGTAGATGTGTTGAGTGTTAAACGATTGTTGGTTGTTTTAGCTTGTGTGATGAGTCTGAGTGCGGTTGCTGAAGAAAACATTGCTGTTATCGATGTTGCCCGAGCTATTTTTAGCACAGAGCTGGCAAAGCAGCGCCAGGAAGAAATGCAAAGTGCCGCAGCATTCGCCTCCCTGCAAGCCAAGTACGACAATATTGGTGCCGATATGAAGGCGCTGCAAAAAGAAGTCGAGGGTAAAGCCATGACTCTGTCGCAGGAGCAGGCCGGCGAGTACAAGAAAAAGATGGAGTATTTGCGTGCCGATATGGAGCTGGTTTCACGCAAATTGCAGGCTGAAATTAAAGAGCTGCAAAATCGCATTATGCAGGAGCTCCAACCTAAGGCACTTGAAGCCATTAAGGAGTTGGTTGACGAGGGCAAGATCACATTATTGCTGCAGCGTGAGGCCGTTATTTCAGCCACTCCTGAAAAAGATCTCACCGGCAAGCTGGTTGATCGTATGAACAAGAAAACTCAGTAAGCAGCGCTTCGATGAGTTCAACTTACAGCCTGCAAGAGATCGCGGACTCCCTCGGCGCTGAGCTTCGAGGTGATCCTACCTGTCGTATACAGTCTTTAAATACGCTGGAGCAAGCGGGAGAGGGGCAATTGAGCTTTCTCGCCAGTAAGGCCTATGAGACTTATTTAAGTTCCACTGAGGCAAGTGCAGTGTTGCTCGAGCCGCGTTTTACCGAGGCCTTTGTAGGCAACGCGCTTATTATCGATAATCCTTATGTCGCCTATGCGCGGATCAGCGCCTGGTTTGATCGCAGTGCTCAAGCCGATACTGGCGTTCACGCTACGGCAGTCATCGCCGACTCCGCGGTACTGGCTGAGGACGTTAGCATTGGCCCCCATGTCACCATCGGTGAGCGGGTGAGAATTGACGCCGGTGCTAATATCGGCCCCGGCGTGTCGATTGGCAATGACAGTGCGATCGGCAGCGGTTCCCGCCTGTTCAGCAATGTCAGTATTTACCATGGCGTCAGTATTGGCCGCAACACGGTGATCCATAGCAGCACGGTGATTGGTGCCGACGGCTTTGGTTTTGCCAACGATGGTGGCAAGTGGGTGAAAATCCACCAGCTTGGCGGTGTTGAAATTGGTGACAATGTTGAGATTGGTGCCTGTACCACGATTGACCGCGGCGCCCTCGGCAACACGGTGATCGAAGATGGTGTGATACTCGATAACCACGTGCAAATCGCTCACAACGTGCGCATTGGTGAGAACACGGCCATGGCCGCTTACGCGGGTATTGCCGGGAGTACCACCATTGGCAAGAATTGCGTTTTTGCCGGCCAGGCGGGTGCTGTAGGGCATATTACCGTGGGTGATGGTGTGGTGGCGATGGCGCGTTGTACTATTTCGAAATCGACCCTTAAAGCGGGCTCCTATTCTTCGGGTCTGTTGATGTCTGAAACGACGGCATGGCGAAAAAACGCGGTGCGTTTTGGCCAGCTCGATGATATGGCGCGACGTTTGAAAAAACTCGAAAAAGACCCACCGAAATAGCAAAGCCCCGATCACCAGCCTTAAGTCGCTACTGTCCATATTTTATGTCTAAGGAATTCAATGGATATTGAAGAAATAAAGAAATTACTGCCTCACCGCTACCCCTTTTTATTGGTAGACCGGGTGGTGGAAATAGAGCTAGGTAAGCGTATCCTCGCCTATAAGAACATCACCGCCAACGAAGAGGTCTTTAATGGTCACTTCCCCGATCGACCTATTTTCCCCGGGGTGATGATTATCGAAGCCATGGCCCAGGCGGCAGGATTACTCGGTTTCGCCTCGGTGAATAAGAAGGAGGGTGACAACTCGCTGTATTTATTTGCCGGTGCCGATGGCGTGCGCTTTAAGCGACCGGTTGTACCCGGCGATCGCTTGATGCTCGAAGCTGAAATTGATTCCAATAAGCGTAATATCTGGCGCTTTATCTGTAGCGCCCATGTCGATGACCAGCTCGTTTGCCGGGCGACTATCCTCTGTGCACTGCAGGGTGATAATGCCAAGTGAGCAGGTTTAGGTAGTATCGTTAATAGGCGCGCTTAAGCCAGAGCGCGTTACCCGGATGTTGAATGGTGTGAATTGAAAATATGACAAAGATACATCCCGCAGCAATTATTGATCCCTCGGCGCAACTCGGCGAAAACGTTGAAGTTGGCCCCTGGACACAGATCGGCCCCAATGTAGAGGTCGGTGACAACTGTGTTATCCACTCCCATGTGGTGTTGAAAGGGCCGACGGTGCTCGGCAAAAATAACCGCATCTTTCAGTTTTCCACCCTGGGTGAAGATACCCCGGATATGAAGTTTCAGGGTGAAGAGACCCATCTCATCGTCGGTGACAACAACACCTTCCGTGAAGGCGTCACAGTGCACCGGGGTACGGCCCAGGATAATGCCGAAACCCGCATTGGTTCCGATAATCTGTTTATGGCCTATGTTCACGTCGGCCATGATTGCGTGGTCGGCAACCACAATATACTGGTTAATAATGCCTCCATATCCGGGCACATTCACGTCGGCGACTGGGTGTTTCTTTCCGGTTACACCTTGATTCACCAATTTGTGAAAATTGGCTCCCATGCCTTTCTGGGTGCTGGCGCCTACCTCAATCAGGATTTACCGGCCTACGTGATGGCGGCGGGACACCCGGCGAAACCACGCACCATCAACAAGGTGGGCCTGGAGCGTCGGGGCTTCGACAGGGCGCAGATTTCGGCCATTAATAAAGCCTATAAAATACTCTATCGCCAGGGTTTAAAGCTCGATGAAGCGATGACCCGCATTCTCGCCAATGAAGAATACCGTGATGTACTACAGCCCTTTATCGACTCGATCAATAATACCGAGCGCGGCATTATTCGTTAACCGTGGCTAATCGTCCCTTACGCATCGGTATTATTGTTGGCGAGGCCTCTGGCGACCAGCTCGGTGCCGGCCTGATAGCCGCTCTGCAAAGTGCCCACCCCGATGCCATCTTCGAAGGTGTTGCCGGTGCAAAGATGCAGGCCCTGGGCTGTACGTCGCTTTATCCCATGGAAACTCTTTCCGTGATGGGCCTGGTGGAACCGCTAAAGCGCTTGCCTGAACTCCTGCGCATGCGCCGTGGTTTGGTCGCCCACTTTATTGCCCGGCCCCCCGATGTGTTTATTGGTATCGACGCCCCCGATTTTAATCTGGGTATTGAACTGCGTTTAAAAAAAGCCGGAATTCCTACGGTGCATTATGTCAGCCCATCCGTCTGGGCCTGGCGTCAGGGGCGAATTAAAAAAATTGCTCGGGCGGTTGATCACATGCTCACCTTGCTGCCCTTCGAGGCTGATTTTTATCAGCGCCACAATGTCCCCGTGACCTTTGTTGGCCACCCCCTGGCCGATGAGTTACCTCTGGTACCGGATATGTCGGCTGCCCGTGCTCAGCTCAACCTGCCGAGTGATGGTCCGGTGATCGCCCTGTTACCCGGCAGCCGACAGTCGGAAGTGGCGCTATTGGGTCAGTTGTTTGTCGAGGCGGCACGGCTTTGTTTGAAAGAAAACCCTAATCTGTCATTCGTTCTACCCTCCGCCAACCCCGCGCGGCGCCAGCAAATTGATACCATGCTGGCCGATGCCGGAGACTTGCCGATAAGCGTCCTCGATGGGCAATCCCATTTGGCGATGGAGGCGGCCGATGTGGTTTTACTGGCTTCCGGCACGACGGCCCTCGAAGCGATGCTGTTGAAAAAACCCATGGTGGTTAGTTATAAAACCGGTTGGCTGACTCATGCAATTATTTCCAGAATGCTCAAAGTGCCCTATATTTCCCTGCCCAATCTACTGGCCGAGAGAGAACTGGTGCCCGAAGTTCTGCAGGATGCCGCCACCGCTGAGACGCTAGCAAGACTCTTATTAGAGCGTTTGGGTGACTCGGATCTGGCGATCAAACTACGCAGTGATTTCACCGAGTTACACCGGCAAATCAAGTGTAATGGCAATCAGAAAGCAGCTGAGGCTGTGCTCTCTGTCATTGCCAAACGAGCTAAGGTCGGCTGATGGTCGCGAGTACTCGTTCATTACCCATCAACCCCCAGTGGCAGAAGATTCGTCTACTCGCCGGCGTTGATGAAGTGGGTCGTGGTCCACTGGCGGGCGATGTCGTTACTGCGGCGGTGATACTCGACCCCGAACGCCCCATTGCCGGCCTGGCAGACTCGAAAAAATTAAGCGAGAAGCGTCGCAACAGTCTCTACCGTGAGATTAAAGAAAAGGCCCTGCACTGGACACTGGGCAGGGCCAGCGTTGCCGAAATTGATGACATCAATATTTTGCAGGCGACCATGCTCGCGATGGTGCGTGCCGTTGAGGCCTTACCTTTGATTCCGGAGCTGGTGTTGGTCGATGGCAATCGGCTACCCCAATGGAATTATCAGGCGCAGGCCGTGGTCGGTGGTGATGGCCGGATTGCGGCGATAAGTGCGGCATCTATTATTGCCAAGGTGACGCGGGATGCGGAATTGGCCCATTTAGATGAACTCTACCCGGGCTATGGTTTTGCCGCTCACAAAGGCTATGGCACGGCGCAACATCTCGCCGCCTTACAGGACTTAGGGCCGTGCCCTGTGCATCGCCAGTCCTTCCGCCCGGTGCGGGAAAGTCGTCGTTAGGCTTTTTTGTCGATGGACGGTGTAGGAGGGCTAGTGACTATTCGAGTGAGTTATACTTTTTCGCAACCTCTGGGAATATAAACACCGTGCGTGATACTCGCCCCCTCTTATTAGCCAGCGACTTCCCCGCGATTCAGCGCGAAGTGCCGGAGACCCTGCAGGTCAATCTCGGCTACCTCTGCAATTTGACGTGCACCCACTGTCACGTCAACGCCGGCCCCAAGCGCACTGAGCTAATGGCGCGCGAGCAGGTTGATCAGGTGCTTGAGGTGCTACAGCAGCAGCATTTCAGCACCCTCGATTTAACCGGCGGTGCGCCGGAGATGAACCCTCACTTTCGCTATCTCGTCGAGCAGGCTCGAGAGCTGGGCATCACGGTCATCGACCGCTGTAATCTCACCATTCTTCTCGAACCCGGCTATGAAGACCTGGCCGAATTTCTCGCCTCCCAGGGGGTTGAAATTGTCGCTTCACTACCGTGTTACGCCGAACAAAATGTCACCGAGCAGCGGGGCAAGGGGGTTTTTGAACGCAGTATTGAAGCACTGCAAACTCTTAATGCTCTCGGTTATGGTCAGGGGAGTGGACTCAAATTAAATCTGGTCTACAACCCCAATGGTACGTTTCTGCCACCGCCCCAGGCGACGCTTGAGCAAGAGTACAAAGCTCATTTACAGCAAGATTTTGGTCTGCAATTCGACCAACTTTTCACCATCACCAATATGCCCATTAAGCGTTATGGGGCGATGTTGCTGGCCAAGGGCGAGTACGACACCTACATGCAATTGTTGAAAGACAGCTACAGTGCTGAGAACCTATCTACGCTAATGTGTCGACGTTTAATCAGTGTCGACTGGCAGGGCTATCTCTATGATTGTGATTTCAATCAAATGCTCGACTTGCCCATTCATTCGCAACGTAACGCTGGTGGGGCGCAAACGACTTTGATCGGCTCAGACCGGCTACGCCCGCATTTACGGGAACTGCTGAAAACTGATTTTACGGCCCAAACGATTACCGTCGGTGAACATTGTTACGCCTGCACCGCAGGGCAGGGCAGTAGTTGTGGGGGCTCTTTAGTTGAGGAATAAATCAAGTATGAGTAAAGCTGCAATGAACGAACCACTAGGCAATGGCAATGAAGCGCTGCCACTTACAATTGTTATCCCCGTGCTCAATGAAGCGGAGGAAATCTACCCCTGCCTGCGGCGTTTACAGGCACTGAGAAAACAGGGAGTTCAGGTCATCGTCGTCGATGGCGGTAGCGATGACGAGACCATTGCCGTGGCGACGCCACTGGCCGATCAGGTGATCAGCAGTGCAAAGGGCCGGGCGCGACAGATGAATGCCGGTGCCGCGTTGGCCGATCGTGACTGGTTGCTCTTCCTCCATGCCGACACGCGGCTGCCCGTTAACCTGCCAGACATTATGGTGGTGTGGGGCTTCACGCCCTCGGTGTGGGGCTTCTTTGGTATTACGGTGAGGGGTGCAAGCCCGATGTTGCGGGTGGTGCAGTGGTTTATGAACCGGCGCTCCTTTTCGACCAGTATTAGCACCGGCGACCAGTGTCAGTTTGTTAAACGCAAGGTGTTTGAGCAGCTAGGCGGCTTTGCCGACATTCCTTTAATGGAAGATATTGAACTGAGTAAGCGCCTGAAGCGTCAGTCTCGCCCTCTCTATGTCAGCGCCAAAGCCGAGACCTCCGGCCGCAAGTGGCAGCGCGATGGTCTTTGGCCGACGATTTTGTTGATGTGGCGCCTGCGACTGGCCTATTTTTTTGGGGCCTCACCGCAGGCTCTCGAGCAGCGTTACTATCCACCTGAAAAGCCTTAATTTAGCCATACTATGTTTGCGGTGAGAGGCGTCGTTTGAACCACGAATTCCCCGAGGCCCTGCTGATTCAGTTTGCTAAAGCCCCGCAACTGGGTCTGGTGAAAACGCGCATGCAGCCCGTCTTGAGTCTCGAGCAAAGCCTCGCGCTGCACTGCCAGCTAGTGTCGCGCACCCATCAAACCCTGCACCGTGAAGCACTCTGCCAGATCGAGCTGTGGGTTAGTGGTGAAGATAGTGCGGGGTTTTTCCAAAGCCTCAAGCCTGCGCCGATAATCAAACACCAGCGGGGTGAGGATCTGGGTGAGCGCATGCACTCGGCCATTGCCACTAGCCTGCAACAGTACCAATCGGTGGTCTTAATTGGCAGCGATTGTCCGGCCATTACCAATGCTTATTTACGCAGCGCTTTACGGGCTCTCGACAATGCTGATGTTGTACTTGGGCCGGCTGCCGACGGTGGTTATGTATTGGTTGCGATGAAGAGTGCTGAGCATGGTGTGTTTGCGGGTGTCGACTGGAGTACGTCCCGAGTATTGCCGCAAACTCGGGACAACCTGAGGGCTCTGAACTTAGCGTACTTTGAATTGCCCGTGCTAAATGATATTGATCGCCCCGAGGATCTCACTCATCTTCAAGAGCTGCCTGCATTATAAAAATAACTTATGAGGCCTAGTTCCTTTTATCGATTTTAGGTCCTTGACGACTTCGGCTTATAGGCCTATTTTTTGCCCAACTGGCCCTTGTGTTGCACAGCCATGGCGCCAGTAGTTGACGTGCTTTATTGAGTCTCGCTTTGGTTAACAGGGATATTGGCAGGCAGCGATCCAGCAAAGAACGTTTCCATTAGTTGGTGTCGAGGTTGGGAGATTTCGATATGGGTGACGATGATTTTGAAGGGCTGGATGAGCCTTATAGTGAACCACGGGGTGAGCTTGATAGCCCTCGTGAAGACAAGAAAGCCAGCAGTCTTTCCAGCGAGCAACGGCGACGTCTCGACGCAAAATTAGAACAACGTCGTCTAGAGCGACAAATCGCTGATTACGAGTTCGATTAAGCCCCGGGCAGTCACGCTGCCTTACGGTTTTCCGCTTTATGCAGCCTGCACAGATAGCGCTTTTGGGGCATAATGCGCCCTTCATTTATGGGGGGCTTTGCGCTTGTCGTCGCAACCACTGTTGGAGTTTCAAGCGCTGACTTTCGAGCGAGATGACTGGCCCCTGTTCAGTGATCTCTCCGGTGCCATTAAGGCGGGTGAAATCCTCCAAATTACTGGCCCCAATGGCTGCGGTAAAACCACTCTATTACATATTTTGGCGACGCTTCAGCCTGTCACTATCGGTACTTTGCGCTGGCAGGGTAGGGATATTAGCCAATGCCCTCAGTCGTATTTGGCTGACGTCGCTTTTATCGGTCACAAGCCCGGCCTTAAGTTATCTCTGACACCTCGTGAAAACCTGCAATGGCTGAGTAAAATTCAGCCGCTGAACCGTTGTACCAGCGCTGAAGCCCTGGATCGAATTGGCCTGGCTGGGTTCGAGGATGTGCCCTGTTACACCCTTTCTGCCGGTCAATTGCGCCGCGCGGCACTCGCGATATTATCTATGACAGAAGCTAAACTGTGGCTACTCGATGAGCCACTGACGGCACTGGATGCCGAGGGTATTACCGATCTTGAAAACTTATTGCACTCTCACGTGGAAAAGGGCGGGGCAGTAGTCTTGAGTAGCCATCAGCCACTGACAAACCCCTCTGTTCGCACTCTGGCACTGGATGCCATGGCTGAGGTCGAAGGTTAAAGTGACGACGCTGAGTGGCGCTTTCTTCGGTATCATTCATCGCGATCTGTCCATCGCTATGCGTCACCGTGGCGATCTGCTCAATCCGCTGTTTTTTTTCCTGATTGTCGTCACTCTCGTGCCACTGGGGATTAGTCCTGAGCCGGCCCGACTGGCGGCAATGGCACCGGGGATGATCTGGATTAGCGCCTTATTGGCGACATTACTGGCCCTCGATAATTTATTTCAGGCCGATTTTGCCGATGGTTCTCTGGTGCATTTGATGCTCAGTCCCCAGCCTTTGTGGTTATTGGTGCTGGCGAAAATTATCGCCCACTGGTTGGTGACGGGTTTACCCGTGGTTTTATTCTCACCCTTACTCGGCTTAATGTTGTCATTGCCCGAAGCGGGTTTTCTGCCTCTGCTACTGGGGCTAACACTGGGTACGGCGGTGTTTAGTTTACTGGGTGCCGTCGGTGCCGCGCTCACGGTGGCCCTGCATAAAGGCAGTGTTTTGTTGTCATTACTGGTGATGCCGCTCTACGTGCCGGTATTGATTTTTGGCACTAGCGCCGTGCAGCGGGCGGTTGACGGCATGAGCTACGGTGGCGTAATGGCCATGCTGGCAGCGGCCTCGGCCTTCACCTTATTGCTGGCGCCCTTTGCGGCAGCGGGTGCACTCAAAGTGGGTATCAACGGCTAATTCGGCTTTAAGACGATTAGCTTTAACAGGACAGTAAATATGTGGCAGTGGTTTCACAAATTGGGTTCGCCGCGCTGGTTCTATCACATCAGCGGCAAGTTTTTGCCCTGGCTAGCGTTGGCCTCCGTGGTCTTAATTGTTACGGGTGTGGTTTGGGGTTTGGCCTTTGCCCCTGAGGATGCACGCCAAGGCAATAGCTTTCGGATTATTTACATCCATGTGCCAGCCTCTTTTTTAGCCCTGGCGGGCTATTACATCATGGCCGCTGCGGGTGCAGTGGGCATGATCTGGAAAATGAAGTTGGCGGATATGGTGATGGTTGCGGCCGCGCCATTGGGTGCAGCCTTGACCTTTATCGCCCTGTTCACGGGGGCGATCTGGGGTAAGCCAACCTGGGGCACCTACTGGATCTGGGATGCGCGCATCACCTCCATGCTGGTGCTGCTGTTTCTTTACATCGGCATTATTGCCCTGTCGCGCTCCTTTAGTACACGGGAGACCTCCGCCCGCGCCTGCGCCATTTTAGCCCTGGTGGGCACGGTCAATATTCCCATTATTTATAAGTCGGTGGACTGGTGGTACACCCTGCACCAGCCGGCGACGATCAAGTTGAGTGGTGCGCCCTCCATGCACCCGGATATGTTCAAGCCCCTGTTGGTGATGATCCTCGGGTTCTACTGTTTTTATGCCCTGGTCTTATTGCTTAATACACGCACCGAAATACTCTTGCGCGAACGACGCACGGGCTGGGTCAAGGCACTTGCAGCAGCGAAATAGTTTTAGCTTAGGCAGGCTTTTGTGCAACACAGAGAAGATAAGTAATGTTTCAATTTGACAGTATCGACGCCTTCATCGCCATGGGTGGCCACGGCCCCTACGTTTGGGCTGCCTATGGTCTGAGTTTGGCGATTATGGCCTGGTTGGCAATCGCGCCCCTGCGCCGTCAGCGTGCCTTGCTTACCGAGCTACGCCAACGCCTGCAAGCACAGCGCCAGCGAGGTGAGGGTTGATGAAAGCAGCACGTAAGCAACGTTTGTTGGTGGTGATCTTTATTGTGGTGATTGCGACGCTGATTGTCGGCTTGTTGAGTTATGCCCTGCGGGAAAACATTAATTTGTTTTATACGCCCTCTCAAATTGCCGAGGGGGAGGCCCCCCGCAATACCCAAATTCGCGTTGGCGGCATGGTGGTGGTCGACAGCTTGCAGCGGGCAAGCGATTCACTGGACAGCAGCTTTCTCGTCACCGATGGTACAGCGACACTGCTGATACATTATTCCGGTATCTTGCCCGATCTTTTTGCCGAGGACGAAGCCGCCGTTGCCACCGGTGCACTGAATGACGACGGCGAATTTGTCGCCCAGCAAGTGCTGGCCAAGCACGACGAGGAATACACCCCCCCTGAGGTCGCCGATGCCATGCAGCAAGCCATTGATAAGAAAGCCAAAGCGCTACAGTCATCGGAGGCCGCCTACTAATGATTGCCGAGCTGGGCCACTTCGCCCTGATACTAGCGCTCTGTCTGGCCTTCGCCCAGGCACTCATTCCACTGGCGGGCACCATAGCCCATAAACCCCTGTGGATGGCCACAGCCCGGCCCCTGAGTACCGGGCAGTTTGTTTTCGTCGCCATCAGTTTCGCCTGTCTGGTGACGGTGTTTTTACAGGACGACTTTACCGTCGCCTATGTCGCCAACAACTCCAACTCGCTGTTACCCGATCACTACAAGGTCAGCGCGGTGTGGGGAGCCCATGAAGGTTCGCTGCTGCTGTGGGCGTTAATACTCGCCGGTTGGACGCTGGCGGTGGCAATTTTTAGTCGCACCCTACCACTCGACATGGTGGCCCGGGTGCTCGCGGTGATGGGCATGATTGCCGTTGGTTTTTACCTGTTTATGTTGCTCACCTCCAACCCCTTTGAGCGCCTTTTGCCCTTTCCGCCGGTGGATGGCAAAGACCTCAACCCCTTACTGCAAGACATCGGCCTGATTATTCATCCCCCTCTTTTATACATGGGCTATGTTGGATTTTCGGTGGCTTTCGCCTTTGCCATCGCCGCCTTATTGGCGGGGCGTATGGATTCGGCCTGGGCGCGCTGGACACGACCCTGGACCAATGCCGCCTGGTCATTTCTTACGGTGGGTATTTTCCTCGGCAGCTGGTGGGCCTACTACGAACTGGGCTGGGGCGGCTGGTGGTTTTGGGATCCGGTGGAAAACGCCTCGTTGATGCCCTGGCTTGCTGGCACCGCCTTAATTCATAGCTTGGCGGCCTCGGAGAAACGCGGCCTGTTTCGCAGTTGGACCTTGTTGCTGGCGATACTCGCGTTTTCCCTGAGTTTACTAGGCACCTTTCTCGTGCGCTCAGGGGTACTAACCTCGGTTCACGCCTTTGCCACTGACCCCACACGTGGCGTGTTTATTCTGGCCTTTCTCGGTGTGGTGATTGGTGGCTCGCTACTGCTCTTTGCACTACGCAGTTCAACCCTCGGTGCGACGGCGAGCTTTAACTGGTTGTCTCGCGAGGCGGGCTTGTTGTTAAACAACGTACTGCTGGTGGTGACCCTAGCGATGGTGCTGTTGGGCACACTCTATCCCTTGGTAGCGGATGTGCTGGGCTGGGGCAAGATTTCCGTTGGCCCGCCGTACTTTAATTTTTTCTTCGTCCCCCTCGGTTTATTACTGGTGTTGTCCATGGGCGCCGGTGCCAGTTTGCAGTGGAAGCGACAGACCCCCGGTAACTTTACGCCCCTGTTAAAAGCCCCTGCCTTTATCAGTCCCATCTTGGCTGTGCTTTGGCTCTTGCTGGCGGGTTGGGAGTTGAAGGTGGCCTCTCTAATCGGCTTAACGGCCGCACTTTGGCTGATTGTCTTTACCCTGCAAGATGTCTGGAAAAAATCCGCACATTCCGCGGGGCGTGGCAGCGGCATGGCCCGCTTAAAGCCCAGCTATTGGGGTATGGTCATTGCCCACCTCGGGATTGCCGTGCTCGCCATCGGCATTACCTTAACCAGTAATTACAGTGACCAGCGCGATGTACGCCTGGTCACCGGCGAGCGTATTGAGGTCGCCGGCTACGGCTTTTTGTTTGAAAGCGTCGAGCAAGTGCGCGGCCCCAACTATATTGCCCAACAGGGTAGCTTCGCTGTTTTTGTTAGTGACGATGGCGTTGACGCTAAGTCTTTTACCACCTTGCACCCGGAGAAAAGACGCTACCTCGCCACCGGTAATATGATGACCGAAGCCGATATTGACGGCGGTCTGTTTCGCGACCTTTACGTTGCTCTCGGCGAGCCCCTGGGTGATGGGGCCTGGTCGGTGCGAGTGTATGTTAAACCCTATATTCGCTGGATTTGGCTGGGCGCGATGATGATAGCCCTCGGTGGAGTGATCGCCGCTATCGACAAGCGCTACCGTAAAGCCCGCGTCAATGTGCAACAGCCGGCTGTTGCTGTACCTGGTGTTACTAGCCCAGATTTAGCACTCGCCAAAAAGGAAAGTTAAGCCCGTGGACAGAATTAAATTATTTATCCCCTTAATGATTTTTGTCGTGCTGGCCGCCATGTTGTATTGGGGCCTGGGCCGTGACCCCAATGCCATGCCCTCGGCTTTAATCAGCCGTCCGATGCCGGCCTTTCAGTTGCCGGATTTAGCACAATTAAAGGCGGGTGGTGCGGGGGAGGTAAGCACCCCGGTGGTTATCGCCGAGGCCGATATGCTCACCGAGAAGCTGTTTCTCGGCCAGGTATCACTGTTAAATATCTGGGCTACCTGGTGCGTTTCCTGTCGGGTAGAACACCCCTATTTACTGGATATTGCGGAGACCGGCGTGCGTATTATCGGCCTCAATTACAAAGACGAGGTCGGGGCCGCACAACAGTGGCTGACAAAATTCGGTGATCCCTATGCCCATACGATTGTCGATAACACGGGCGGTATGGGTTTGGATCTCGGTGTCTTTGGTGCCCCGGAAACCTATTTAGTCGACCACCTCGGGGTGATTCACTACAAGCACATCGGTGTGGTTGACGACAGGGTGTGGCGCACCACCCTGCAGCCAAAGTATCAACAATTAGTCGCGGCCTTAGCCCAATCGGTTAATAAGCAATGATGGTCTCTAAAAACGGAGCTTGTTCAAACCATATCGCACAAGGCCCCTGCGTCATTTTTAAAACCCTACTTTTACTCTGTATTGCGCTGTGCCTGCCGGCCTGGGCTGTCATTGAAGTCGACCAACTCTCTAGCCCCGAGCTGAGTGAGCGCTATCTACAGTTAGTCGCAGAATACCGCTGCCCAAAATGTCAGAACCAAAACCTGGCCGAATCGAATTCACCAATCTCCGTCGACCTGCGCACCGAGATTCGTCGCCTGCTCGAAGAGGGCGCCAGCGATGCCAAGATCAGTGATTATCTGGTCGCCCGCTACGGCGAATTTGTACTCTACCGACCCCGGGTGCAGAGCAGTACGTATTTACTGTGGCTGGCACCGGCAGTATTACTCGCTTTCGGTTTACTGGTGATTGTCTTTATTGTGCGTCGCCAACAGCGCGCCGGCGCCACCGAAGAAACGGGACTTAGCGATGCGGAACAAGCGGCATTACAAGCCTTATTAAGTGAGGCGGAAAGTCCGCAAGGTAACACTAGCGATTCCAACAAGGCTGAAAAAGAGTGAGTTTTTACTTAGTGGTCAGCGCATTTTTAGTGATGGCCGTGAGCTTCGTGCTTTACGGTTTTTTACCGACGGTTAAACGGCGTCGGAATAAATCTGACCGGCTTAACTCGGCCGCTGAAGAAAGTGACGATCAACAGCAACAACTCAACATTGGCCTTTTTCACGAACAAAAAGCCGCTCTCGACAGTCAACGTGATGGCGGTGCACTGGGAAACAGCGAATACGCCGAATTACTGGCCGATGCCCAAAGGCGTTTATTGCAGGACGTCAAACACAGCAACACGCATGAACCCACATCATCACAGATGAGCGATGGCCCCAGCGGCCATTGGCTATTGCTTACAGCAGCGCTGGCGATACTACCTTTCTCACTCTTCCTCTACGGTGAACTTGGTGCCGCTACGGATATGGATATCGCCAGCTTGCTACAACAAAGCCAAAGCCAGCAAGCAGCGGGACAGGGCGCAAACAGTGGCAGCGCCGATAAACTACACGCCGCCTTGTTAAGGGGCACGACGAGTCGCCCCGACAATCTCTATTACTGGGTGCTGTTAGCGCGGCTGGAGCAGGAGAGGAATGACTTTAAGGCCGCAGCCGCCGCTTATAAAAGCGCTTTAGTCGTTGCCCCAGACGATGCCGATATTCATGCGGAACTGGCGCAGGTGTTATTTTCCCTGGCGGGCAATACCCCCACGCAAGAGATGCAAGGGCATGCCCAACAAGCACTGGCCGCCGACCCAACAAATGCCAGCGCACTGGGTTTATTAGGGATCGCTGCCTTTGCGCATGAAGACTACCGTGGGGCCAGTACCTATTGGCAAGCAGCCCTGCAAAATACCCCACCCATGTCCAGCAGTGCCGAAGCGCTGCGCTCCGGGATTAGTCGCGCTAAAGCCTTATTGGGTGAAGCTGTCAGCGATTGGTCAGTGAGTCTTAAGGTTTCACTACCTGCGCCACTGGTAGCCCCGGCAGATGCCACCGTGTTCATCTATTTACGCGAGTGGCAGGGCAGGCCCATGCCTCTGGTGGCACAGCGCGTATTAGTGGCCGACTTGCCGCTAACGATGACATTTGATGACACCATGGCGCTATCGCCCGAGCGCTTGCCGAGCAGTATTAGTCAGATAGAAGTTGTGGCGCGCATTGCTATGTCGGGTAATCGGCAATCGAGTAGTGGTGATTTAGAGGGTCGGCTGGGACCGCTTAGTGCAGAGCAAATGGTGGAGCCTTTGAGTCTGGAAATTAGTAGGCGTTTGCCTTGAAGTGAGTTGCTGTATGCGGTCGCTCTATTATTATTGGCTGGTGCTGATAGTTTGGGTGTTAATTCTTGGGGATAACAGACTTGTAAGGCTGTTTGGAGAAAAGTTGAATATAATTAGTTATGAAAATTAAAACAGTTTCTGAATTAAAAATTAAACTTCAAGAACAGTCGCTTACAGAACATCTATATGAAAATGTTGAGTTAAAACGCGATTGGTCGAAAGAGCACGGAAATAAGATTTCTATGTTATGTAATGGGCAGCCTGATATTGATTGTTACTTGGTTGTAGGCGTTGAAGATAATGGTGCTATATCTGGGCATGATGAATCATGGTTGTCCTCCAAACTCGAGGTGGTGTCTCAGCATTGCAATCAGTTCTTGGATCCCTCGATTACTCTAGCTGATATTACTACGGAAGATGTGAACGGCAGTAAAATAATCATTTGCACGATAAGAAATCCTGGAGTTGTCGTTAAATGGTCGAATAATGCATATATAGGAAATGGTACAACCAAAAAAAAGCTAGCCCCAGAAGAGATGTTGGAATTAAACCTGACATTGCCTGGGCTGACTGACATTACAAAGCGGCAAGTGGTATACCAGCCAAATGCTGATCTGGTTTCTAATTTTTGTGCTGTTTTACAGGTTCCGTATAGTGATAGTGTTTTGGCTAGGTATCATTTGCAAAACACAAAATCTGGTGAGCTACTATTTGGAGAGACTAAATACCGTATAGTTAAGTATGATTTTAGCGGAGAGGTTGTATCTAATGATACGAGACTTGGACTCTTTGGACTGCTCTCTTCAAACACTAGAGATGAAATCAGAGAGTACTATGACGGTTATTTATCAGGGTTTACAAGGATTTCTGACTCAATGCTCAGGGAGGCTATCGGCAACAGTGTTGGGCACGCAGCTTATACAGATAATGATGGTGAGATAATAGTCGAGTTGCACCCTAGTAGGCTTATCATCAGTAATTTGGCATACCAAGAATATATATCTTTGGCAAACAAGTGGTTCTCCTCAGCCCATAAATCCCCAAACCCATTTTTAATGGAAACACTTCGTATTGCTAATAAGGTCGATGAGCTTGGGCGAGGGAAAAAGAAGCTTCTTTCTGAGTGTCTTATTAATGGCTTTAATGCTCCTATAGTTACAATTTCTGATGCTGGAAGATATAAAAGATGGTCGCTTCAGATGGCTTTTGAGGGGAATAATGAGCGATTCATGAATCTTCAGAAATCTTTAAATAAACAGTACTTCGGTAATCAAGAAAAAAGTCTAATTTCATATGCGTTAGTTCTTTGGCATCAAAAACCTTTCTCTGAAATTAAGCGTTATTTTGATAATCACGAATCTCAAATTGCTGCTGAAATTATTAGTGATTTTAAAGGTCCGGTGTTTTTCTGGGAAGAAAAAGACAAGATTGTGTTACATCGCTGGGTTAAGGTCTTAATAGAAGAAGGAAAGGCATCGAAAGGATTTACATATTTTGAAGAACAGCAGTTATATAAAAGATGTCTTGAGTTCCATAATAAGTTTTATGGTGGGCTCATTACGCCGGCTGAATTTCGAGAGATTGCACACTTGTCAAGATCTGGGTCAGATAAAAGTTTGTCTTCTAGAATGCTCTCTAAATGGGTGGAAGAAGGGAGATTACAAAGAGTTAAGAAGGGGACTTACAAGTTTTTAGAAACAAATACTATAGAAATTGAGAAGTCAGAATTAATGAGGCTAGTGGCTGCATTCTCAACGACGGATGGCATCGATCCATAACAAAGAGCACCTTCGATCTTTTATCAAGGAAAACAAATGATCTGGAATATCTACCTCTCCGGCGAAATACACACCCAGTGGCGGCAACAATTAAAAGCGGGTTGCGAGGCACATAATCTGTCCGTTGAATTCACCTCCGCCGTGACCGATCACCAGGCCAGCGACAGTGCCGGTGATGTACTGGGCGCCGAAGACAGCGGCTTTTGGCGCGATCACAAGTCGGCGAAAGTGAACGCAATAAGAACGAAGAACCTGATTGAAAATTGTGATTTGGCCATCGTGCGTTTCGGCGACAAATACAAACAGTGGAATGCGGCCTTTGATGCAGGCTATTGCGCGGCTCTGGGTACTCCCTATATTACTCTGCATAATGAGGATGTGATTCATCCCCTCAAAGAGGTCGATGCGGCGGCAATGGCGTGGGCGACAACGCCGGAACAAGTGGTTGAAATACTTAAGTACGTGACGAGTCAGGCGTGAAGACTTCAACCATTCTTGTTAATGATGACGCTCGATGAAAAAAACCGATAAGAAACATGAAAAGGCTATTTGCGGCGCGTTGACGGCGGTTTGTGGTATTGCTCTCGATGAGGTGCCGGGTTTTGAATGGCTCACTCATCGGGTTAATTACAGCCGCTTTCCCGACTCTCTGTCAGTGGTGTGTATCTTTGCCACTAAGGCTGATCTGAGCAATGCCTTGCTGGCGAAGCACGACGATTTTTTACGCAGTGTGATTCGTGAAAAGTTAAGCGCTGCGGGCATCGCTATTCAAAATACGGCGCAGCAAGTCAGCTTTGATAGTGAAGAGGCCTGTGAGCTTGAACACGACGGTCAATGGCAACAGCGTTTGCGATAATTTGCTGGGCTTATATTTACAAAACGCAGCCTGTGTAGAAAGGCATCAGCCGATCTTGTCGTTTGTTTATTACTGTTCAATAGAAAGGGCTTACTGTCATGAAAATGGATCAATCAATTAACGTCTTTGGTGAAGAGTTGGCGCTGTGTGGTGATAACCCGGTGACGGGTTTTTACCGCGATGGTAAGTGTAATACCTGTGACGAAGATGGTGGCTCGCACACGGTTTGTATTGAGGCTTCAAAGGCTTTTTTGGAGTACTCACGGTTTCGCGGCAATGACCTTTCTACCCCGGTTCCCGAGTTTAATTTTAAGGGCTTGAGGCCGGGCGATAGCTGGTGTCTTTGTGCGGCGCGTTGGTTGGAGGCAGAGGCCCGCGATATGGCGCCGAGGGTTCATCTTCAACGCACTCATATTAAAGCCCTTGAGATTGTACCGATGGCCTTGTTAAAGCAATACGCGGTCGATCTGAATTAGTCTTGCGTCGCTTATTGTGGGAATCTAGTGAGACCCTGAATTTAAATATTACCCTCACCAGCCTGTTAAGCTCCCCTGGTCAATTGTTGGAGAAGTCTCTTCTACCATGAGCCAAATTAAACACGAAGATAAAGCCACCTATCAGGCCATTCATACACCGGAGCGGATTGCTAAGCGTCTGCAACACGGCCCTAGCTCTGTTTATCTCAAAGACTTTGTCTACGGTGCTGTTGATGGTGCGGTAACCACCTTTGCCGTTGTCGCGGGGGTTGCCGGTGCGGGCATGTCAGCTGGGGTGATTATTGTGTTGGGCTTTGCCAACCTCCTGGCCGACGGTTTTAGCATGGCCATTAGTAATTATCTCGGCACCCGCGCCGAGAATCAGTTTCGTGCAGAAACTCGCAAGCGGGAGCAGGACGAAATTTATAAATGGCCGGAGGGTGAGCGGGAGGAAGTGCGGCAAATTTATGCCATGAAGGGCTTCGAGGGCGAGCTGCTCGACCAGGTTGTCGAGGTCATTACCGCCGACAACGAGCGCTGGATCGATACCATGTTGCAGGAAGAGCATGGTATGACTCTGCAAGACCACCACCCAGGTAAGGCGGGTTTCGCTACGTTTGTCGCCTTTTCTTTGATCGGACTCATCCCGCTATTGCCTTATCTCCTGAACTGGATAAACCCCGGTGCTGTGAACAGTACTTTCTTCTGGAGCTCGGCTCTAACGGCGGCAGCCTTCTTCTGGGTGGGTGCGGTGAAAGCTCGCTTCGTTAATCAATCTCGCTTGGTCGGTGCTGTGGAAACCGTGGGTATTGGTGGTATTGCCGCTGTACTGGCCTATGGTGCGGGTGTGCTGTTGAAGGGTTTTGTGGAATAAATGCTGAAGGGGCTGAATTAATGCTTTTAGATAAAATCGTCATCAATAATAGTGCGCATAGCCGTTAGGATGATTTCACCCTCCGGGAAATTCGCCCCCGTGGGGTTGCTGACTTCGAGAAAAAAAGTTTCGTTTTGTTCGGCGATAGTGTCAGCAATAATCTCCACACCGATAACGGTACTGGTTTGGCCAGCAGAAATGGTAGCAAAGCCGGTCGTCGCTTTGTAATCGAGGCCGGCTATTGCACTACCATCAAGGGTTTTATAATCAACGGTGGCGTCAATACTCAGAGCCTGGGGTATCGATAATAAGAAATAATTAATATGGTTTTCACTGCCTTCGCCCGGATTTAAAATCACTTCATCGGGGTTTTGTGGCACATTGCCATTGAATACTGAGGCGGCAATGGTCTGGTCTTTAAATTGTAGCCATTCGATTTCACTTAAGGTGTCGACGTCTTCCGTTGCGATATTACTGACTAATATTTGCAGAGCCTGATTAGTGCTGAGGGAATAATCCGCAAAATTTTCTGTATAGATGGCCGTATCAATACCCTGCCCGCCAATTAAAGTGTCACTACCAGGGCCGCCGGTGAGTTGATTACCAGCCTGGTTACCGGTTAATACATCGTTGCCGCTACCGCCGATCACATTTTCGATAATCACATCATAGGCAATGGCGATATTGTCAACGGCAGAAGAAACCACGATGCCTTGCCCACTTTGCCAGGTTTCCTTAATGCCGATAGAACTGAACTCACCAGCATTGAGGTTCACTAGTTGGGATCGACTTTGGTTCGATAGATCAAAAGTATCGTTGCCGCCAGCATCCCAAATCGCCTTTAGTTCAGCACTACTATTGCTAAAGGTGTAGTTGTCGTCACCTGTACGGGTACTCATATTGGCCCCGTAGAGATACTGAATGGTGAGGATGTCGTACAACATCGGTGTTGTTAGTTGTACGGGATACCAACTGTAAGAATTAGCCCCGGTAGAAATAAAGGTAAAGCCAGCACCCTCGTAGTCCTGATTGCTCATGACACTGTATTGGCCGCTGTTTTCGCTACCGGTTAAGAGATAGTTGTTAGCGGTTTTAGTTTCATAAGGGTGACCTAAACCCAGGGCATGGCCGAGTTCATGGAGGAGGGTGGCATAGCCGAAAGAGCCGGGTTGGTAGTCCCCACCGGCAAAACGATCGAGCCAAATATCACCAGATTCCTCGGGTTCACCGGGTATATAGGCCCAAGCAGCAGCTGTCAGTGAGTCACTAACCAGTTGGCTAAAAGCTACGCGGATGTCCCCATAACTTATGTCGTCGGCAACTTGGGTGAAATTAATATTGGCGACTTCGGCCCAGGCATTTAGTGCTTGTTGAAAAGCACTTGTCTCGGCTGCACTGAGCCCACTCCAGCTGGAGGGTTCATTGCCGGCATAATCCTCAATCCAGTAAGCATTACCCTGAGGGATGCTATAACTCAAGGCAATGGCTTCGCCTATGGAGAGGCCCCAGTGTTGGCCCACCAGAAGGGGGTTAATACGGGCATCGGTGGATAGGGGCGTGCTTCTACTGGCCATAGATTGATTGCTGAATTACGTTTAATGAAAAATACCATCTTGTTCTTTATAGATTAGCCCTAAAAGAACGAAGAAAAAAGTCTGAGCTGATTGTGCCACTATAGTTTGCCAACCCCATCACCGAGTTGGCTAAAGCCTTAGGTTTATACACTATAAAACGGGCTGAGCTAGCTGGCGGCTGTCGTGCTTTTAAACTCTAGGGTTTGAGTCTGGTCTTTGACCAGCCCCGTCGTAAGTATGCAGGCTACAGCGATAAAAGCCGATGAGACAAGCATACAGGCTTCAAGACCTTGCCATTGATAAATTAAGCCCGAGAGTAGAGAGCCCGTCAAGCGCCCCGCGGCGTTGGCCATGTAGTAAAAACCGATATCCAATGAAACCCTGTCACGCTGGGCATAGGCGACGATAAGGTAGGAATGCAGGGCCGAATTGATCGCGAATAATATGCCGTAAACAGCCAGGCCAATAATTAAAATCGTTACCGGCGCAGCGAGTGTGTAGTGCAGAGCCAGGGCTATGACAGCGGGAACCAGGCAGAGGGGCAGTATCCAGTACAGAGCCGTTTTGCCGTCGGGACTTTTACTGTTACCCGTCTGAGTCACCTTCGGTGCCATTACTTGTACGGCGCCGTAGGCGATAATCCATAGTGCTAGGAGACTACCAACGGCGGTGACGCTCCAGCCCAGTACACTTTGTAAGTAGACGGGCAGGGCGACGACAAACCAGATGTCTCTGGAACCAAAAAGAAAAAAGCGCGCCGCTGAAAGCCGGTTGATGGCGGGGCTTTTTGAAAATAACTCTCGAAACTTTGGCTGGTACTGACTCTTACCCGTACCTCGATCGAGGAGTAGAACGCTGGCAATACAGACCACCATTAGACCGAAGAATAAAACCAGAATGGCGGCGCGAAAGCCGATGGTTGATAGCAGTAGTGCGCCGATAAAAAAGCCCGCGCCTTTTAAACTGTTCTTCGATCCTGTTAGCAAGGCGACCCAGTGGTAAAGCTTGCCCTGGGCATTGTCGGGCAATAGCAGTTTAATACTGCTTTTTGCGCTCATTTTATTCAGGTCTTTGGCAATACCCGATAGTGCCTGGGCGGCCATCACATAAATAACGGAGAACCAGGCGGGGTCAGCTAACAACATCCCCAGCGCAAACATTTGCAAGGCCAGGCCGATATGCAGGGTCGTATTGAGTCCGGTACGGGCGGCTAGCCAGCCAGCGAATAAATTCGTCACCATGCCAAAGAATTCGTAAAACAAAAACAGTGCGGCGACTTCAAAAGGGCTGTAACCCAGCTGGTGAAAATATAGTACGACCAACATGCGTAGGGCACCGTCGGTGAGTGTGAAACCCCAATAACTCAGGGTTACCACCATGTACTGTCGTAGGCTGTGGCTCATGGTTGCGGCATTAATGATGGGCTTTGATAGAAAGGCCGACTTTTACAGCCAGCTCCATCATACGGTTAACGTAGCCAATTTCATTGTCGTACCAGGCGAGAATTTTCACCTGGGTTTTATTGATGACCATGGTCGATGGCGCATCGATAATGCTGGAGCGAATATCGTCGGTGTAATCGACAGAAACCAGGGGGGTTTCTTCGTAACCCAAAATACCCCTTAGCCTGCCATTTGCGGCTTCCTGTAAAGCCTTATTCACGTACTCGACGCTGGTTGGGGTTTCGACTTCAAACACACAGTCGGTCAACGAGGCATTAGCCAGTGGCACGCGTACGGCAATGCCATTGAGCCGACCCTTTAATTCAGGGAATATCTCAGCAATGGCCGTGGCGGAGCCGGTAGTGGTGGGGATTAACGACAGGCTACTGGCGCGCGCACGACGCAGGTCACTGTGGTATTCGTCGAGAACACTCTGGGTGCTGGTGATGTCGTGAATGGTGGTAATGCTGCCGTGCTTAATGCCCAGTGTTTTCTGAATGACATCAATTACCGGTGCCAGACAGTTAGTGGTGCACGATGCCGCGGTAACAATATCGTGTGTCTGTGCATTGTAGCGATGATCATTCACACCCATAACAATATTCAGGGTGCCATCTTTGATGGGTGCGGAAACGACAATTTTTTTAATGCTACTCCCTGTATTACTAGCCTTAAGCAGGGGTGACAGGACCTGTTTTGATTTGAATTTACCCGAGCATTCAAGCAGTAAATCGACCTCACGTTCAGTCCAGGGAGAAGCCCTTAGTTCGGTGTTTTGCGAATAGGTCATGGCTTTGCCATCGATAATAATTTTGTCACCATCGACGCTAACATCGTGGGGCCATGTGCGATGAACGGAATCGTATTTCAGCAGATGGGCCGCAGTCGCAATATCGCCCGCTGGCTCATTGATATGCACGAACTCCAACTCCGGCCAATCCCATGCGGCACGCAGGGCCAGGCGACCCATGCGGCCAAAACCATTGATTCCAATTTTGATAGTCATTTTACTGTCCCTTGATCAACCGATGGCGTAAGAGCTCTATTAAAAATGTATATGCGTATAAACACATGTCTTGTGTCGAAAGAGTGCCAATTGATAAAGATAGGCTCAATGAGTGGCTTGCAGTACATTGAACTTAATCAGCTACAGTCTCTATTGGCACAGCTGCTGAACTGCTCTAGATCACTTTGCAGTGAGTGTGAATTCTCGCCAGAGTGGTGGAATAAAGCCAATAACTTATCAATAAAAGGTGACACTTTAATGACCTGGTAGTAAATCCACACGCCTTCGCGGCGGGTGCTGAGCAGACCATTATTGCGCAGGTAAGCCAGGTGACGGGACACCACGCTCTGCGACAGGCCCAGGGTATCGACAATATCGCAAACACAAAGCTCACTCTTGTCGAGCAGTAGAAAGAGGATGCGCAGGCGCACGGGCTCTGAGAGACACTTAAACAGGCTGGCGTATTCATCGGTATTCATTATGGTGACTATATTTGCATGGCCAAATATAGTCAAGGTGACGGCGCCATCAGGTGATACTTCTGATGCCAGGTCATTTGCACGGGTGCAACAAATTAAAGGGCTATCGGCGGGTGTAGTCTTGAACCGTCTTCAAAGACTGTGGTCTACTTGATGCTAATGATTATCCGAAATAAAACGTGTCGTTTTCTAGGGAGTGCAACTTTGCCCTCTTGTAGGCAACGCTTGTCTTATGTTTTGGCACTACTATTTGTCTTCGTTTCCCTTAACCCGGCTCAAGCGGGTATGACAATGGGGCAGGGCACGATGGCTGCGACTATGGATATGAGCCGCCCAGCTCTTGAATCTGCGATGGCGTTTAACGACACCTCCAGCAGCGAGACACTGGCAGGCGAGGGTGCTTCGCTTCATAAGATGAATATTGCCATGGGTCAAGATGATGAGTGCCAGTCTGATTGTGATTGTTGCCCGGGTTTGTGCTCTGTTTATCTGCCGAGCCATTTGTACGTATCGACTTTTATTCCCGCCAACTTTACTCTGGCTGATTCCGCCATTCTGGGTAAAGTCTCTACCAGTACCACCTTGTTTCGCCCTCCCATTTCCCACTAAGACAGGACAGTTGCGCCTGAAATAGGCGTTTCTAATAGGTGGGAGCTGTCGTTTGCTCCTTATAAACTCTATAGCCGTTCATCGGCGGTTTGATTTCAGCTCACGAATTGATGAGCTGGGAATAAATATTAGTAGCGAGTAAAACAATGAGAATGATCACGATGGGGCTGGTATTTATGTTGTCGGGCTTTACAGGGAAGAGCTGGGCGGCACAGCAAATAGCGAACCAGCAAACCCTGAGCCTGGAGCAAGCCATTAACTATGCGGTCAATAATGACCCCTGGTTAAAGGGTAATAAACTTAACGAGCAGGCCTTGCTGGCGGAAAGTATTGCCGACGGTGAGTTACCGGATCCGAGCTTAAGCGTCGGTTTATTAAATTTGGCAACAGACACCTTTGACTTTGATCAGGAGCCGATGAGCCAGTTTAAAGTGGGTTTGGCGCAGACCTTCCCTCGCGGCGATACCCTAAAATTAAAGCGTCGTCAGAAGCGTCAACAAAGTGCGGCGTATCCCTTTTTGCGGGAAGACAGAGCAGCGCGAGTTGCCTTAAAGGTGAGTTTATTGTGGCTCGACACTTATCTGGCCCAGCAAAGTGTCGCCTTAATCGAAAACAATCGCTATTTATTTGAGCAGTTGGTGGATGTTGCCCATGCCAATTACACGGCCACCTCCGGCTCGACCCGCCAGCAAGATGTGATTCGTGCCGAGCTTGAGTTGAGTCGATTGAAAGACCGGCTGAGTCATCTCTGGCAAGATCACGATACAGCGCAACAGGCACTGGGCGAGTGGTTGTCGGTAGAGCTGATGAATAGGGCACTGCTGGAAAAGCTACAAAACCAAGACCTGAAAAGCAGTGGTTTTGACGATAAAGAGAAGACCCCGGTGAGCATTGTGCAACACCCCAGAGTGCTGGCTATTGATCGCAAAATTGCATCCATCGCGACCGGCCTTGAGTTGGCTCGCCAGCAATATAAACCGCAGTGGGGCATCAACGCCGCCTATGCGTATCGTGATGATGCGCCGGGGGGCGATGATCGAGCGGATTTTGTCTCCATGGGTATTACCGTTGACCTGCCGCTGTTTACTGCCAACAGGCAGGATCAACGGGTGTCGGCGGCCAGCCATCGTCGTGCTGCTGCCCAGACTGAGCGGGATCTGCTACTGCGAGAATTACTGTCGGGTTATGAGCAGGCAGCTGCCGAATTACTGCGACTGGATGAGCGGGAACAACTCTACCAAGACTACTTGTTACCGCAAATGCACGACCAGGCCGATGCAGCATTGGCTGCCTATACGGCTGACGGCGGAGACTTTGCCGAGGTGATGCGCGCGCGCATCGCCGAGCTGAATACCAAAATTATGGCTTTACAACTCAAGGTGACGCGTCAAAAAACACAGGCAAAAAGGCATTATTTTACTGTGATCAGCGCTATTGATGTGTCGACTCAGGGAGAACGGAATTGAAAACTATGGGCATTTTTTCCCTGGCGTTATTACTCGGTATTGTTGCGACAGCCGCCTATTTTAATGGGCAGTTGGCCGAACCCGGAGCAATAGATATACAGGCCAGTGATCCCCTCTACTGGCAAGCGCCGATGGATGCCAACTTTAGGCGTGATGAACCGGGCCTGTCACCCATGGGCATGCCCCTGGTTCCGGTGTATGAGGCGACGTCAAAAGACCAGGCCAATGGCGCCGGGCGGGTCACCATATCGCCTCAGGTTGAAAATAATCTCGGTGTGCGTACGGCGATGGTTGAATTTAAGCCCTTGAATATCACTATTAATACCGTCGGCTATGTGGGTTTTGATGAAGACCGTTTGATTCATATCCACCCTCGGGTTGAAGGTTGGCTGGAGCAACTTTTTGTTAAATCAGAGGGTGAGGCGGTTCAGGCCGGCCAAGCCTTATATGCCCTGTACTCACCGAAACTGGTGGCTGCTCAGGAGGAGTTCGTACTCGCTCTGCAGCGGGATAATCAACGTTTGATTCGTTCTGCCGAAGAACGCCTGCAGACGCTGCAGGTGGCACAGGCACAAATTAAGGCCTTAAAAAAATCTCGGCAAGCGACAAAAACGATTGTTGTCCATTCCCCCCAAGATGGCGTTATTGCTAATTTAGGTGTACGTGAAGGCATGTTCGTTAAACCCGGTACCGCCTTAATGTCAGTGGGCGCACTGAATGAAGTGTGGGTAACGGCCGAGGTTTTTGAGCGTCAGGCCGGGGCCCTGGCTGTCGGTAATGCGGTGACGATGTCACTGGATTATTTGCCCGGTCGACAGTGGCGGGGAGAGGTTGATTACATTTATCCCATTCTCGACAACAAGACTCGAACCGTGCGGGTGCGTTTACGCTTTGCCAATACCGATGGGCTACTGAAACCCAATATGTTTGCCCAGGTGATTATTCACAGTGGTGAATCGACGCCGACGCTGCAGGTACCCCGCGAAGCGGTGATTCGTACCGGCAGTCAAAACCGGGTGGTGCTGGCACTGGGCGATGGCGCTTATAAATCAGTGGCGGTGACATTGGGGCGTGTGGGTGGCCGTGAAGCAGAAATTCTGAATGGCCTTGAAGTGGGAGACAGGGTGGTCAGTTCGGCCCATTTTTTGCTGGATTCGGAATCGAGCATCGATTCCGATTTTAAGCGCATGGCCAGAGACTGAGGGCACTGACAATGATAGAAAGAGTTATTCGCTGGTCAATTAATAATCGCTTCCTCGTGGTTCTGGGTGCATTGATCGTTGTTGGAGCGGGTTTATTTGCCATTAAAAATACGCCGATTGATGCGATTCCAGATCTTTCGGATGTGCAGGTAATCATTAAAACCACCTATCCGGGTCAGACGCCGCAGGTGGTGGAGGATCAGGTCACATACCCTTTAAGCACCGCGATGTTGTCGGTGCCCGGCGCGAAAACGGTGCGCGGCTATTCATTTTTCGGCGACTCCTATATTTATGTGATTTTTGATGATGACACGGATTTGTACTGGGCGCGCAGCCGAGTACTCGAGTATCTCAGTCAGGCGGCGCCTACTTTACCGACCACGGCGAAACCTCAACTGGGCCCCGATGCGACGGGCGTGGGCTGGGTTTATATTTATGCCCTGGTGGATAAAACCGGCAAGCACGATATTAGCCAGCTGCGCAGTTTGCAGGACTGGTTTCTGAAATTTGAATTACAGACGGTACCCGGTGTCTCCGAAGTGGCTGCCGTCGGTGGCATGGTCAAGCAATACCAGGTCAAGGTCGATCCGGAAAAACTCCGCGCCTTTGGTATTCCCCTCAGCCATATTCAACAAGCCGTGCAGCGCAGTAATCAGGAGATTGGTGCCTCGGTGGTTGAAATGGGCGAGGCGGAATACATGGTCAGCGTCAGTGGCTATTTACAGAACCGTGCTGATCTTGAAAGCATCCCGCTGGGTTTGAATGTCAAAGGCACACCTTTATTACTGCGTGATATTGCCGATATTAATCTTGGCCCACAGATGCGCCGGGGCATTGCCGAGCTTAATGGGGAGGGCGAAACCGTCGGCGGCATTGTGGTGATGCGCTATGGCGATAATGCGCAAGAGACGATTAATAAGGTAAAAACCAAGCTTGATGAGTTAAAGCTGGGTCTACCCGATGGCGTTGAAATTATTACCGTTTACGATCGCTCCGGTCTTATCGAACGGGCGGTGAGTAATCTTTGGCATAAATTGCTGGAAGAGTTCGCGGTTGTCGCCCTGGTATGTATGGTGTTTTTATTTCATATTCGCTCGTCTTTAGTGGCCATTATCAGTTTGCCGGTGGGTATTTTAGCCGCTTTTAGTCTGATGTACCTGCAGGGCTTGAACGCCAATATTATGTCGCTGGGGGGTATTGCCATTGCCATTGGTGCGATGATCGACGGCGCGATTGTGATGATAGAAAACATGCATAAGCATATGGAGGGTGAAGAGCTCAACGATCAAAATCGTTGGCAAATCGTCGCCAAATCAGCCACCGAAGTGGGGCCTGCGCTATTTTTTAGCTTGCTGATTATCACCGTCAGTTTCTTGCCAGTATTTACTCTTGAAGCACAGGAGGGGCGAATGTTCTCACCTCTGGCCTATACAAAAACCTACGCCATGGCGGCGTCGGCACTGCTGGCGATTACCTTGGTGCCGGTGTTAATGGGCTACTTTGTGCGCGGTAAAATCAGGCCTGAAGATAAAAACCCCCTCAATCGCGTATTAAAGAAATTGTATTTACCGGCGCTGCACAAGGCCCTCGATTATCCAAAAACGACAATCGGGGCCGCAGTTTTTGTGACATTGCTTGGTTTGTGGCCGGTCAGCCAAATCGGTAGCGAATTTATTCCCGCTCTGGATGAAGGCGATTTAATGTATATGCCGATTACTTATCCGGGTATTTCCATTGGTAAAGCAAGGGAGTTTCTGCAGCAAACCGATAAACTGATTCGCACCGTGCCCGAGGTGAAAACGGTGTTCGGCAAAATGGGTCGGGCCGAGAGCGCGACAGATCCAGCTCCTCTGACGATGATAGAAACCTTTATTCAGTTTAAAGACCGCGACCAGTGGCGCGAGGGCATGACCGCCGAAAAAATCCGCCGGGAGCTGGATGATCGCCTGCAGTTTCCGGGTATCACCAATGCCTGGGTGATGCCCATTAAAACCCGCATTGATATGTTGGCCACCGGTATTAAAACCCCGGTGGGGATTAAAATCGCCGGGCCGAAATTAAAAGAAATTCAGGCCATTGGTTTACAGCTGGAGACTATTCTTAAAGA
>MAAC01015451.1_pt1 | contig 39015 bp, 32 predicted proteins | sample 1115981 | NCBI WGS metagenome assembly MAAC01 (sample SAMN04961126, study PRJNA320927) | seawater metagenome | isolation source: sample BD02T64 sea water enriched with oil for 64 days | place: USA:Gulf of Mexico | collected 2013-07-27 | reverse complement strand
AACCCGATACGACATTCACTACTATGAACAAAGTATGCTGCATTGTTACCAAGCACTTAATTACTTAAACCAAAACGATCTCTCAGGTGCCTTAGTTGAAATACGACGCGCGAATTTAGTACAACAAAAAGCTTTACAAGCCAATCAAAAAGCACTTTATGATAGCCAAAAAGAAATGACAAAAAAAGGCGTTAGTTCTGATAGCTTAGCAAGTAAATATCCATCAATGAGTACCGCCATTGGCAAAGTAAAAAATGGTTTTCAAAATGCCTATACCTTTTACCTATCTGGCGTACTTTATGAAGCCACAGGACAAGCCAATGATGCTTATATAGACTATAAAAAAGCGTTAGAAATTTATCCTGATAACGTAACAGTGCAAAAAGATGTCTGGCGCTTGGCTACAAAGCTTGGCATGAGTAATGACATTCAATTATTCGGCAACCGTTTTTCTAGCGATATCACCCGAGGCAATAACCAAGACATTAATAATCGACAAAGTTTAACTAAAAGTGGCCAGCTTGTTGTTCTTGTTGAACAAGGCATCATCCCGAGTAAACAGGAAGTATCCATCCACTTGCCCATTTTCACCAGCCATAACGATATGCGCTTTTACAGTCTAGCCTTACCTAGTTATCAAAACCGCATACGCCAATATTCAGGGCTCTCATTAAACTATCAAGGTAAGACTTATCAATCTCAAGAGATTGTTCGTTTACAATCCCTTGCCGCCAAACAATTGCAAGATGAAATGCCAGCAATTGTCACCAGACAAGTTGTCCGTATTGTTGCTAAAGAAGAACTAAGACAACAAATGAAGCGCAAAGGTGGTGATGTTGGCAACATCTTAGCCGGACTTTACAATATAGCGTCTGAAAAAGCAGATACTCGAAGTTGGAGTACGCTACCCGATAGCATTCATATACTACGACTAGACTTAGCACCTGGCCAACAAGAAGTTGAATTGAACATTAACGGTAACAGTCGCACCATCACGGTTGAAATTAACGAAGACAGGCAAACCTTAGTAAAATTAACCTCAATCGGAAGTTATACTAATTATCAGAGTATCAACCTTTAAATTAAAGTATCACAGTGAAATAGCACCTAAAATATAAGTTAAGCATAGCGCCCTGTTAAACATGGAGTACTAAACAATGAGAAAAGTTAAAATGATAACATCGACTACAACTAAACGTTCAGCGCTGTTAATCGCAGCGTTAACAGCAACATTATTAATCAGCGGTTGTAAAAATGTTCCTCCTGTCACTTCAGGCATGGGCAGTGATCAAATAGCCCCAGGGCAAAAATTCAGTAAACATTTACAGGTGCATAACCCAGAGTTAGGTAATAAGCTCCATATAAGTGACATCAGATCTCGAACAAGTAATGAGTTGCTTGAAATTAATTTATCACTCACCAGCACCTATGAAAAAACACTCAAACTGCAATATCAATTTACTTGGTTTGATAACGAGGGCTTTGTCATTGAAGCCGGTAAAAGCCCTTGGCAACCGCTTGATTTACATGGCATGCAAACAGCGACAGTCCCCGGGTTAGCGCCAACGACTCAAGTAGCATCTTTCAGTCTCTATGTACGTGAAGTACCAGAAAAGTTTTTTAAATTTTAGCGAATGCATAAGTAACAAACTCAACAAAGAATATTACGTCATACCCGAGGTTTTTTAATCGGGTATCCAGTTTTAAACTCAATGGATTCCCGCTCCGATACTGCGGGAATGACGATATAAAAGATCTAGTACTACAAATTAACATTACCAAGTAAAGGAAAAACAAATGAAAAAACTTATTATGATAACCAGTGTTGCACTAACACTTACGCTTGTTGCCGGTTGTACCAACAAATCCGTAGTACGTTATGGCGATGCGACTGAAGTTGAAACAACGGATATTAGTTTTGGCTCTACTGACCTACAAAAAGTGGCTGGTGATATGACTGACTCATTATTGGTCTCACCTGTCATTGGTACCTTAACAGCAAATACTCGTCCTATTATGTTTGTAGAAAGTATCAAAAACAAAACCAGTGAGCACATTGATACTGAATCAATTACTGACTCTATTTCAACCAAATTACTTCGTTCTGGCAAATTTAGATTTGTAGATATGGGCCGAGTAGCTGCAGCACGTAAACAACTTGATTATCAACAAAGCAGTGGCATGGTTGATCCAAGCAAAGCAATGCAATTTGGCAAGCAAGTAGGTGCGCAATATATGCTTTATGGCAACTTAGCGAGCATCGTTAAATCTAATAAAGACCAGTCAGATGTTTATTACAAGTTTACCCTTCGTTTAATGGATTTAGAAAGTGGCTTAGTCGAATGGGCTGATGAAACTGAAATCCGTAAAACCAAAGGAAAAGAATTCGTTAGCTGGTAAGAGGTAATTATGAAATCATTGTCATTAATATTAACAAGTTTAATCCTGTTCACTTTCTTATTCAGTCATTCCGCTGATGCAGACTATGACAGAAACAAAGCAGTACCTGTTGAAAAGGTACTCTTTGGTACAGTGATTTCTGCTAGAAACATTAGCCAAGAAGAACTGATACAAGATAAAAATAGCGGTTGGAAAACCTTTGGTGGCGCATTAATCGGTGGCGTCATTGGTAATCAATTTGGTGGTGGTAGCGGCCGTGATATTGCAACGGTATTGGGCGCAGTTATTGGCGGTAAAATTGCCAATAATCGTAGCCAAGATAAAACGGTAGTTATTCATCTAGTCGAATTAATGATAGAAGTTGACTGCGCTGAACGACAATGCCAGCAATATATGGTGATTCAAGATTATGATTCACAGATGGTCTTTCATCACCAAGATGCGGTGAGAATGGTTTACCTTGCCAACGGTAATGTAAGAATTGATAAACAGTTTTAATCCAGTAAGCGGGAACCTGTTCGCGCTAGTCCATACCCCACCCACAATCATGCGGGATTAAAATCCCGCCTACAAAAGCTAATTTGCTACTTTCAATTCAATAATTTCAGCCGTTTCCTGCGGCATACTACTTTTCTGCTGCCACACTAAATCACAAATCCCATCAGTAGGATTAAAACCGGTAGGTGCCTTGAGTAATATTTCACGAATTAACTCATGGTCAAACTCATGACAAGCATCATCAAGTCTCATTAGCAGTGTCTCTAACTCAAGCCAATCAAGCATAGCCTCCTGCGCAGTCATAATACGTTCATGTGGCGTGCCCGAAACGTTATCACCAATAAGAAGCTCTTCATAAAGCTTCTCACCGGGTCTTAAACCCGTGCATTTAATCTCAATATCTCCATCAGGTGATTCAGCGTTTTTAACGGAAAAACCACTTAAATGAATAATTTTACTTGCTAAGTCATAAATTTTTACCGAATCGCCCATATCAAGCACAAAGACATCGCCACCTTTACCCATAGCGCCAGCCTGAATAACTAACTGCGAAGCTTCAGGGATAGTCATGAAATAACGCGTAATATCAGGGTGCGTTAACGTTACCGGACCCCCTTCCCTTATTTGTTTTCTAAACAGAGGAACAACAGAACCCGATGAACCCAAAACATTACCAAAACGCACCATACAAAAGCGCGTCGAATTTTGTGTTGTAGCTAACGCCTGTAGTACTAACTCAGCCATACGCTTAGTGGTACCCATGATATTAGTAGGCCTAACAGCTTTATCGGTAGAGATTAAAACAAAGGTCTCAACATTGGCATTTATCGCAGCACGCGCTGCGTAATAAGTACCAAAAACATTATTTCTAACGCCTTCAACAACATTATGCTCAACCAATGGCACATGTTTGTACGCTGCAGCATGGTAAACAGTTTGTACGGCAAAGCTTTTCATCACTGTTTCAATGCGATTAACCCTTTGCACTGAGCCCAGAAGTGGCAATACTTCAACAGTTAATCCATGTGCTGATTTATACTCATTAAGCTCTTTATCAATGGTATATAAACCAAATTCTGATAACTCAAACAACACAAGCTTAGTGGGTTTTAACCGAATAATTTGACGACATAACTCAGACCCAATAGAACCACCAGCGCCAGTAACCATAACGACTTTATCGGCTATATCGGCATTCATCAATTCAGGTTTTGGATCGACCGGATCACGGCCTAATAAATCTTCAACGCCAACATCTTTAAACTCTTCGAGTTTCATTTTACCTTGAACGATATCCATCATTCCTGGAATGGTTAAGACCTGAATGCCTAAACAATCAATTTTAGCGAGTACTTGTTTCCTTCTTGCTCTTGAGGCACTTGGTATAGCCAATAATATTTTTTGAACGGTTTTTCTTTCAACTACGTTGGAAATTTCTTCTGGAGAATAAACAGGAATTCCCTGAATAACCTGCCCTTGAAGCGCTTTATAATCATCAATAAAAGCCACTGCATGATATTCAGGACCTTGTGCTAAAGCCGTTGATAATTGACGACCTGAAGAGCCGGCACCATAAATTAATACAGAGGCTTTTTTATGCCAGCGTTGGTGACTAATTACCGCTCTAACTGAAATTCTTGAGCCGCCAATCGATATCAAACATAAACTCATGAAAATGAAAGGAACTGTGCGAGGAATTCCAGCGTGCAAGATAAATGACATACCAATAACAAACATAGCAGAAAAAATACTGCCCAATGCGATAGCCCAAACCGCTTGCATATTCATATAACGTAATACAGCGCGATAGAGGCCTAGCTTCACAAAAGTTAATAAACTGAGCGGTAAGACACAGGCAAAAACGAGCCAGTAACCTTGATCGAATAGTGGGGAGAAGCTGTCAAGGCGCATAAATAATGCTAACCAAAAAGCACAAAATAAAAATACAGAATCTATTACTAATGAAATAGCGCGCTTAAATGGGCGCGGTAAGCTCAAAACAGATCTAATCAAAGACACTTAGGGTTCCTTTTCATGTGTAACTTTATATTTTTTGAGGGGATGCGCAGTATATACAAAAGAGGGGGGAGTTGCACATTTATTACGGCAAGTAAATGGCAATCACAGGATATTAATTATCACTTAAGCTAAGCTTGCCTTAAAAAGAGCAGAGCTTGATCGGCATGGGCAGAGTAACCACTAAGAGTATGCACTGAGGCATTAATATCAAAGCGTGCCCCATCTAATACCACATAACCATTGTCTATTTTAGCAAATTGTTGAATATCGCGACCTGGCGTACCTTGCACTTGATAATACCAATTTGATTAACCCTGAAATCTATCTTATCCCCGTAAACGGGAATTTATCGCGCTTTGACCTGTAGGCGGGAATTTATTCGTGCTTCTCTTACAGAAACGTGTTCACACTTTGAGCCGTCATTCCCGAAGTGTCCTGTCGGGAATCTATAGTTTAGGAACTGGATCTTCGACAAGAGCACTCGAAGATGACGACTGCCTGTAGGTGTCTTACTAGCTAACCATCATGCATCCAGCCTAACTTACCGCCATTCCCGAAGCTTCCCGTCGGGAATCCATAGCTTATAACCACCTAATCCAATAACTTGCATAGCTTGAGGAGTAATCATTTACTACCTAATTCTTAACTTTCAGATGATAAGCCGATGATACAAAGCTCTAACTGTTCACGCCAGTGAACTTGCTTACATATCGATGTACTGTCAGCTGTATTTAACAAACTAAATTTTGGTCTTTTTGCCGGAGTTGGGTAGGCTGAAGAAGAAATTGGATGAATTGGAATTTTTTTATCCAGTAAATCATGCTTCAAACCGAGCTCTTGAATGGCAACTGCAAAGTCATACCAAGAGGCAACGCCAGCATCACTCCAGTGATAAACTTGCTCAAGGTCATTATGACTAGCTAATAACCAAAGAAATTGAGCCAAGCCCTTAGCATTGGTGGGACAACCAATTTGATCACCAACCACGCCAAGTTGTTCTTTCTCTTCCATCAACCTCAACATGGTTTTGACAAAGTTATTGCCATAGGTTGAATAGACCCAAGATGTTCTGACAATTGCACTGTTTTCAGGATGAGTTATCTTAATAGCTTGCTCACCTGCTAATTTTGATGCTCCGTATACACTTGTTGGGTTCGTCTTACTAGAAACATCATAAGCAATATTACTTTCCCCATCAAAAACAAAGTCTGTCGATACATGTAAAAATCGACAATTATTTTCTTTAGCTATTTTAGCCATTATTTCTACAGCTTTTTCATTAATAGCATAAGCAACATCGATATCAGATTCAGCTTTATCAACAGCCGTATAAGCAGAAGCATTAATTATAACATTAGATTGAAACGACTTAACTTTAGCGGATAAGTCATCATATGTAGTGATATCAACATCACTTCGTCCCAAAGATAAAACTTCTATATCTTCAGGTAATTCAGCTATCAATTCATTTGCTAACTGACCACTTTTCCCAATAATAACTGCTTTCATATTTATTTTCTCATACCATTAAAAACGACAACACAATGTTGCCGTAGTATTATCTCTTTGCTTGAATCACTTCAAAGATGATAGTCAATCTAACTGCCTAACCGTTCTCGCTGGTAACTACCATCTTGAACATGTTTACACCACTCAAGGTTAGCCAAATACCATTCAACTGTTTTCTTTATGCCTGAATCGAATGTTTCTTGTGGGTGCCAACCAAGCTCTTTATTGATTTTATTGGCATCAATAGCATAACGAACATCATGACCAGGACGATCTGTTACATAAGTAATCAACTCATTAAAATCACTTAAACCTTCAGGTTTATCATCGATTAATTCATTCAAGTGGTTACAAATAGTATTAACAACTTCAATATTCTGTTTCTCGTTAAAGCCACCAATATTGTATGTTTCACCTATACTGCCTTCACTAACGACCTTATACAGAGCTCTAGCATGATCATCAACATATAACCAATCACGCACCTGCTTCCCATCACCATAAATAGGTAAAGCTTTACCATCAAGGGCATTTAAGATGATTAACGGGATTAATTTCTCAGGAAAATGATAAGACCCATAATTATTAGAGCAATTAGTGACAACAACCGGTAATTGATACGTTCTATGCCAAGCTCTCACTAAGTGATCAGAAGCCGCTTTTGATGCCGAATAAGGAGAACTAGGATCATAAGAGGTTTCTTCTGTAAATAAACCTGTTTCACCTAAATCACCATAAACTTCATCGGTTGAAATATGGTGGAATCTAAAGTTAGTCTTTTTATTATCAGCCAAAGTTAGATAATAACGACGAGTAGCCTCAAGCAAGGTATAAGTACCGACAATATTTGTTTCGATAAACTCACCAGGCCCATCAATAGATCTGTCAACATGGCTCTCTGCGGCTAAATGCATAATATAATCAGGTTGAAACTGCGCTAAAACCTCAGCAACCTTTTCTTTGTCGCAAATATCACCTTGCACAAAATTATAACGCTCATTTGAGTCAATAGACTTCAATGATTCTAGGTTTCCCGCATAAGTCAATTTGTCAAAATTAATGACGGTATTATCAGTTTCATTAATTAAATAACGAACAAGAGCAGAGCCAATAAAACCAGCCCCACCTGTTATAAAAATAGTTTTACTCATTTACTGTCTCTTTATTACTATATCTGTTATTACTGGCATCAAATAAACAGCTTACACACATACCAATTAACACCGTCATTCCCGAGTTATCTTGCCGGGAATCCATTAACGATTTTGGTAATTTACCTAATTAAAACTAGGTGCATCTTTAAACAACAATCCATCTTCATCTTTAGCAGACAAAGATGGCTTAGCATTATTTGAGACTGGCCAATCTATCGCTAAAGCAGGATCATCCCATTTAACAGAAACCTCATGCTGAGGTGCATAATAGTCAGTGCATTTGTAAACAAACTCAGCTGACTCACTGGTTACATAAAAACCATGAGCAAAACCAGCAGGCACCCATAGTTGAAGCATGTTTTTAGCTGAAAGCAAAACACCAAACCATTGGCCATAACTAGGGCTGTTTTTACGCATATCGATGGCAACATCGTAAACTTCGCCAGAAGTAACACGTACCAATTTACCTTGGGTTTGTTCTAACTGGTAATGCATACCACGTAATATGCCTTGGCTAGACTTACTATGGTTATCTTGGATAAAAGTAACATCAGCTACATTTTCTTTAAACCAATCATCACGAAAAGTTTCTAAGAAAAAACCTCGTTCATCACCAAAAACATTTGGTTCTATAATTTTCACATCAGGGATGCTGGTATCAATAATTTTCACTAAAAAATCTGCCCATCAATCAAGCCAAGTAAATATTCGCCATAACCACTCTTACGAAGAGGTTGTGCTATTTCACGAAGTTTTTCTTTACTTAACCAACCATTACGAAAGGCAACTTCTTCAGGACAGTTAACTTTTAAACCTTGGCGCTTTTCAATGGTAGCAATAAAGTTTGCTGCCGCTAATAAATCATCATGAGTACCTGTATCAAGCCAAGCTGTGCCACGACCCATTATTTCAACTTTTAATTCACCTGCTTTCAAATATTGATCAATAACATCGGTAACTTCTAATTCACCACGGGCAGATGGTTTTACATTTTTAGCAAATTCAACCACACGCGAATCAAAGAAGTACAAGCCTGGTACTGCATAATTTGATTTAGGCTCAATTGGCTTTTCCTCAATCGATACGGCATTACCCGCAGTATCAAATTCAACAACCCCATATGCCCGAGGGTTAGCTACGTGATAACCGAAAACAGTACCACCTGACTCTTGAGCATTTGCATTTTGAAGTGATTTAGTTAAATCATGGCCATAAAACATATTATCACCAAGGACAAGCGCAGCCCCCGCGCCATCAAGAAACTCTTCAGCTAGAATAAATGCCTGTGCTAAACCATCTGGACTAGGTTGTACTTTATAAGAAATTGAAACACCAAAATTACTTCCATTACCCAGTAAGTTTTCAAAACGATGAATTTCGTCAGGTGTTGAAATAACAAGTATTTCTTGAATACCCGCTTGCATTAACGTTGCAAGTGGATAGTAAACCATAGGTTTGTCGTAAACAGGCATAAGCTGCTTGCTAACTACTTTTGTTAGTGGGTAGAGGCGAGTACCGCTGCCTCCTGCGAGGATTATTCCTTTTCTCATCTTTATACCTTACAATTAATATCAAATCACTTTTAAAATAAATCTAGCAGAAATATGCTTTTCTCCTAAGCCCATAAGCCCATAAGCCAACATAAAGTCATTCCTGACGTGCATGAATGCCACTTATAGAGAGCTATGGCCGCTATTATCCTGAGTATGCCTTCTTGAATCCATTATGTTTTAGCTGTTGAAGCAAAAATTTTCCTAGTTCCAAAACCAATAAAAGCTAGTTTGATGAAATAACATATCATTTAATAATGGCAATAAGAGTCTTAAATATTAATTTAATATCCAAATAAATAGATTGTTCTTCGACATATTGAATATAGTATTTTTGTTTAATCGGTAATATTTCATTTATATACACATCATTGGGATTTTCTACGCCCTCTAGAATTGAATTTTCATCTTTAAATTCAATTGATGCAAAATCAGTAATCCCAGGCTTTACCGATAAAACTTTATCTTTAATCGATTGAGGATATTCATCAATATACTCTTGAACTTCTGGTCGAGGTCCAACTAAACTCATGGTACCGTTTACTACATTAATTAATTGAGCTAATTCATCAATTTTATACTTTCTAATAAAATGCCCGCTATTGGTAATCCTGGGGTCTCGGCCAACAGTAATTTTTAATCCTTTACTCTCAGCATCAGTAACCATAGAACGAAATTTGTAAACATCTATTTCTTTCTCAAACTGCCCAACACGTTTTTGTTTGAAAAATACAGCTCCTTTGCTATCTAGTTTAATCCACAAGGCAATTACAATTAGGAAAGGTGATAAAAAAATCAGGCCACTTAAAGCAAAAAACAGATCAAAAATTCGTTTTATCACTTCTTATGCTCCAATAAAATTTCTCTTACAGTATTTATTACCCTCTCAACTTGTTCATCAGTCATTTTGGGGTAATTAGGCAAACTCACGATCCGATAAAAAGCACTAGAAGACTTAGGAAAACCCCCTTCAGTTAAATTATAATTATCCTGCCAATAAGGATGCATATGTAAAGGAATATAATGAACTGACGTGCCAATACCTTTATCAGCCATTATTCTGATAAATTCATCCCTATCTATTGATAATTCATTAATATTGAGCTGTAAAACATATAAATGCCAAGAGTGAACATCGGAGGAATTAGTAATGAATGGCGTAGTTACCGGTAAATCTGAAAAAGCATTATTATATTTTTCAGCAATTGCTTGTCTTCTACTTTGCAATACATTGGCTTTTTTTAACTGATGTATTCCCATCGAGGCAGCTATATCAGTCATGTTATATTTAAAGCCAGGAGCAACTACCTGATAATGCCAAGAAGGCTTTGTTGAAGTAAATCTATCAAATACATCTTTGCTTATACCATGTAGTCTCATACAGGAAATACGTTTAACATAGTCCTCATTATTGGTAACGACCATACCACCTTCACCTGTGGTAATTGTTTTATTAGCGTAAAAGCTATAAACAGTAATGTCAGCAATAGTCCCAATCATTTGACCATTATGGGTCGTAGGCAAAGCATGAGCAGCATCTTCCATAACTTTCACATTATATTGCTTTGCTAGGGCCATAATTCGAGTCATATTTGCCGCTTGTCCTGCATAATGAACGGGTAATATAACTTTAACTTCGGGATTTTGTTTTAATGCTTCTTCAATAGCATCACAATCAATATTAAAACTATCACCCTCTATATCTACAAAAATGGGATCTGCACCTAAATAACGAATCACTTCAGCCGTGGCGGTAAAAGTATGAACAGTGGTAATTACTTTATCACCAGGGCCTACACCTAGGGCTTCTAAACCTAGATGTAAACCCGCTGTTGCAGAATTAACCGCTAAGGCAAATTTTGCACCTACAAATGCAGAAAAATCTTTTTCAAATTGTTTGGTTTTTGGACCTGTCGTTAGCCAACCTGAACGGATTGTATCAACAACTTCTTGTATTTCTTCTTCGCCGGTTAATGGCAAAGCATATGGTATAAATGACATATCACATTCTCAATTTTTAAAATATTTTACTAGGGAATACATTTTTCTGTTTTTATCTTGAACAAAGGTCTGGTCGACCAAATAACCAGATCTCTTGTAAAACTTCAAAACCTTATCGTTATTTATAGCATCAGTTGTTAATGTAATACCTTCAATATTATTTGTAACACAATGCTGCTCATATTTTGCTAAAAGTTCATAACCTAATCCCTTACTTTGTACTGTAGGATTAACTCCTATAGAAGTAAGTTCGTTTAGTTCATCATATGTTTTTAATGAACTATTAACTTTCTTCTTAAATAAAACCGAAAAAATTCTTTTAATTATTTTTGATAATAATTGAATATTAATAAAGTTTACTAATAAAGGTAGTAAAAAATGAAGTGCTTCTTTTTTTAAATCTTGATAAAATTTAATACTATCATTTGAACCAACAACAAAACCTTCAATAACTCCATTTTCTTCTGCAACAAACGCTATGTGAGAATATTTTATATAAATTCTATAGTACTGTTTTAAAAACTGCCCCCCCAAACTTGTTAAAAAAAAGTCTGGAAACGCTGAAAAGTGAACACTAACAATATGATCTAAATCAATTAACTCTGCCACTCTAATATTCATACATCGAACTCACACACGTTATAAGCGCCATCATTTGCCCTTAATAATTAAACTAAAAAATATTTTCATACAGTTTACGATAGCCATTTATCATTTTTTCATTGGTAAAGTTATTTTTAAAATTAATTATTGAACTATCACTCAAGCTCTTTCTTTTAGACTCGCTAGATAAAAGCATACGTAACTTTAATACGAGATCATCAATATCATGTAATCTAAAAATCAATGCAGATTCACCCTCACTACTTATTTCGATATTTCCACCGACATCACTTAAAACACTAGCTGTCCCAACAGATTGAGCTTCCAGTGCTGAAATAGACAGCCCTTCTCTATAACTAGGTAGTACAAAGACATCTGAAAATTGTAAATAGTCTGCAGGATTCGTTACAAACCCTGTAAAATGAACTCCGGGTAACTTGTTAGCCTTTACTTGTAACAAATCAAAGTCCGGTCCGGTACCAACAATAAAAAGTTTCAAATTAGAAAACTCTTTTACTAAAGCATCGAAAGCCGTTAACAATTCAAAAACTCCTTTCTCTTTAACTATTCGACCTACAAAAACAATTTTTAGATCTGCACCAAACTCATCAACCAATTTATTTACATTATCAATATTAATAGCAGGACAATCCACCCCGTTACGGATTGAAATAGTTTTAGATTCATCACTGCTAATACCTAAATCGCGAGCCCAAACCTTATGATAATCACTTACAAAAATTAATTTATCAGTAAACTTTGCTAGAAAAAACTCAAGAAAAGAAAAAACCTTTACTTTTATATATGAACTATCCTCACTAAAAGGAAAACCGTGGACAGTATGAAAAATATTTTTACTGTTTGACAGTTTTGCTGCTAATCGACCAATAAAGCCAGCTTTAGTTGTATGAGTATGTACAACATCAAAATTATTTTTTTTCAAAAAAGAATGTAAACGATATACACCAATTAAATCTTTAAAAAGATTATAACTCCTCCAAATACAGTCAACTTCTAATGTTTTTATACCATTGGAATGTAAATGAGATATAAACTCACTATCAGTAGTAAGTACACTAACGTCATAACCCAATGACTTTTGAGAATTGACTATTTGACTAATGATTACAGAACCACCACCAAATTTTGAATCTCCAACCACATGCAAAACCTTCAAAATATCACCTGTAACTACCTAAAATTATTCATACTATTGAAAAACCCTTAACTTATGAATGTAAGGCACTTTTCCAAACTTTATCAAACCTAGAGACCATTTTTTCAATGCTAAAATCATCTTCTATACGTTTTCTACAATTTTCTTTTAATTCAGCCCAGCTTTCATGATTGTCTCGCTGAAGAATTAATTTTTCCATCGCCACTGACAGCGCAATATGATCGACTGGTGGCACGACCCAACCATACTTATTTACGATTAATGACGCATCACCAACATCTGTGACAATACAAGGAGTACTACATGCCATAGCTTCAGCAACGACATTTGGAAATGCTTCACCAGAGCTTGGAAGAACCAGAGCATCAAATGCTGACATCACTTCGTTAATATCACTAGTTGGCCCCATTAATGAAACAACATGGTTCAATTCATACTTATGAATGAGTGCAGTTAATTCTGTGTTACTGTCATCAATACCTGGTCCAACTAAAACACATTTTATTGGCCTAGTTTTACTAACCTGCATATTTTCAAGTGCTTTAATAAGATTGGCATGATCTTTTAGAGGGTTCCATCTTCCCACCATACCAAAAACAAAATCATCATTAACACCCCAAAGGGTTCGGTTTCTAACACGAGCCTCTTGAGAAAACCTAAGCTTACTCAAGTCATAACCATTGGGTATTACCCTCATTTTATCTTCGTTATAACCTATTTCAATATGAACCTCGGCTGCTTTTTCAGAGCAACTGATAATTTTGCTCGGTATAATACCTGAAAACATGGCTGATATTTTTGCTATATAAATAATCACTCTAGAATTAAGTTTTTCGTCGAGATTAGAGTGTCTTATACCCCACACAACAGCTTTAACTCCAGCCACACGGGCAATTGCACCACCAAGAAGGTCAGCGTGATATAACCACGTTTGTACGACATCAGGGCCAATTTTTTTAACTAATTTATAAATTTTATATATGCAACCTAATTTGAACTTACCTTGAGGTACGTCTAATGAAAACACCTCGTTGCCAAGAGCTCTTAAATGCTCTCCATAAATACCATCACCCATGATAGAAATAATTACATGTTCATTTAACTTGTCAAATTTTACTAATCTAAAAAGTGCACCTTCAGCACCACCATTACCCAGTCCAAGGGTTATATGCAAAACCTTCATTACGAACCTTATTATATTAAGATTTAAGATTAACCATTAATTGCGCCAATTTAGGCACTAATACTTTATTTGAGTAATGTTCACACACTGTAGACCTACCAACTTTTCCCATGGTACATCGAAGTGTTTGTGACATTAACAGTTCTGATATTGAGTCTATCCAATCGTCAGCATTTGAGACCAAATGCCCACATTGACCATGCGACATTACCGTTTTATTCATACCAACATTGGAAACAACAACAGGTACGCCAACAGCCATATAAGTTAACATTTTATAACTGCACTTCCCCCGCTCCCATAAATTATCATCTAAGGGCATTAAACCGACGGAAAAATTTTGTATTGCTTTAACTTCAGTAGCACTTGTCCATTTTTCATAAATAATACGAGCAGGATCGATTAATGTGAATTTAGGTGCTTCATTTGAAACAATTTTTATCTTTAATGTTGGGAATCTTTTTAAAACCACCACTAATTGTGCTTCTATTTGATATAGGTATTTAAACCCACTTGATGAACCTGACCAACCAACAATTAGCTCTGAATAAAATTGAGTAGAAGGTATAAAGTAGTCAGTATCCACTGCCGTAGGTAGTATTGTAACATCACTAAACTGTTGGTAATGTTCTGCTAAAAAATCATTTCCACATATAACATGACTCGCTTTTTTGGCTATTTTATCCATAGCCCAACCACGTTTACCTAGATGTATTGCATCATCTACATCAAAAACAAATGGCGGTTTAATTAAAGGCTCAAAAGTAATTAAGGTGGATACAAGTGGTTTTTGTAAAAAACAAATATCATAATTGTTCGCTTTGTTCACTCTTTCAAGAGAATTCATTAGCGTTTTTGGAAGCCAATAAAGCCTATTAATAAAACCTGCTGGAGGGTGAGAACCAAATTTAGCGTATATTTCATCAACCCCTATACCATAGTTACTTAGTTCAGGAATAAGCTTTCTGATACGAAAGCGACTGCTTGGAGTATGCTCACCCAAGGTCAGGGCTAAAACATTGACTTTTTTCATTATTTTTTACGTACCTGTATATTTATTTATAACTTAGTTAAGCATTAAAAAGTTATATTATTTAATGATCTTGCCTTTCTTGGTAAAAAAGAATACTAGCATTATTGAAATCAAATAAAATTTGATAAATAACCAAAAAGCTGAGCCAAAGCCATCTTTAAAAAGAGATAAAACAATAGCACCAAATAAGAATCCACTAACCACTAGAGAAAAAGCATTCCCAGACTTTGCTTTTTCAAAGAAATAAGTAGTAATAATTGAATAAAACATAATAAAAAATGCTACACCAATATATGAGTAATGTGGAAATATAGCGAAATACATACTATAAACATTTCCTAATTTATCAGGGCCGAACTTACCAATATCAGCGTGAATATTAGAAATAGGTGTACACAGTTCCACTTTAGATAAAGCATGACAGACACTATTCAGCGTGTCCCAATTTTCCTTAATGGATAATTGATTATCAAAGTAGCGTGAGAATAAAATAGGCCCCTGAAATAGATAATCAAGAATGTGAATACCTAAAATTGAAATTGAATCAAAAATATTTGAATTATTTAAGTCCACTTTATTTACCAGCGTGGCGCCAAAAACTAATACAAACAAAAATAATGCAATAAAAATTACAATAGCTTTTAAATTGATTCTCCCCCCTGTTAGCAAGTAAACAAAGAACCAAGATAGTATTAAACTAATTAATCCTGAGCGCCCTGCTAGGACTAAGGTTGAAATTAGGAAAGGAGCAAGACTCACAACAACCCATAAAACATTAATTTGTTTCTTATTTATTGCATAAATAAATAATATAGAAAGGAAAAAAGCTATAACTGAGTAATTTGCCGTTGCAAAAGACCCTATTTGCTCACCTTGTAAACTTGCGACCCTCAAATTATAGGAAATTTCAACAAGCGAGCTCCCATACGACATTACATCTGAAATTAAAATAGGAATGATTACTATAGACAAAACATTAAAATAAATTAATATTTGACTAAAATTTAACGCTAATGCTTGATTGTAATTTTCATGCTCTCTCCATTTTATACAAATGACATGAGTAACCAAGCTTGTCATAGAGAATAAAATAGCACCAAAAACAAAAATCAAAAGTGCATTTGATGTAATAGGATAAAATCCTATTACAGGTGTGAAAGAAAGAATAAGTAAAGCTACACCCCAAACAAAACTAAACACAAAAGCTGGGGAAATTAAACTACGCGTTAATCGTGCACATAGGGCAGAAAAAAGTAACAGAATAACTGAATTTATCAAAGTGTATATTGATTCATCCAAAAAGCTAACCGTTAAACTTGTCATTTATGAAAACTTATCATACTTTTCTCACTTTCAAAAAATTCAAAAGCAGTTCTTTCGTGCCCATATAGTTTAACAACAACATAGTCAAGAAATAAATACAGCTACCTAATGTGATTTTGGCTAATAATGAAAGATATAAATCGCTAACAGTTAAGTGTTCAATAACAAGTATCATTAACGCACAAGATAAAGAAACTTTTAGAATATTTACCCAAGGAATTGTTGGCATATCAAAAACACGCTTGCCAAGGTAAATACAAATAACTAAATACACAAAAAAAGAAATAAGCATTGCATATGTCGCCCCTTCAACACCATTTAGGCTAATTAATATAGGGTTCGCAATAAAACTAGTTATTGCGCCTCCGGCTACACCGACCAATTGTAACTTAGTATTTTGAGCTAACTGAAATGCATAATCAAAATAATAAGATTTCAAGACCATGAGTAGAAGAGCAATAGCTATAGGAGGAATAAGTTGAATCGAACTTTCCCTAAATTCTACTCCCAAAAAAATAGTAGCTAACTCATTTATTGTTGATATCAGACCGAATACAAGCGGTACTGAAACACTTATCAGTAAACCAAAAGATAAAAGAAGCTGCTTTTTTCCTTCGACTTCACCTTTTTCAGAGTACGCCTTTATGATTAAAGGAAAGGCGGCTAAATGTAATACTCCGCACAAGGTTACAATTATGTATTGCGTAAAATCATAGGCTACAGAAAACATACCAACATCTGACTTATCCAAAATATAATTAATAAAAAACTTACCCGAACCATTAATAATAAAGAGCATTAGGAATGTAAGCGTTAATGGAAGTCCATAATCAAGCATTTGAACGAATATTTTTTTATCAACCAGATAAAGTTTAAATACTTTCCAGTACCTAAACTGAACAAAAGTAGCTAATAAATAGCTAACACACAATGCTATCAAAACGCCGTCAACGCTAAACCCAAACAAAATAAAGTAATAACCGCCAACAACAGCTAAGGTACTCTTAATTGTCAATGAAATTGCGTATGGTCTTGGCCTTAAATCTGCATTAGATAGACGTTGATTTAATTCAAACCATGCTCCTGTTAATACTAAAACAGCAACTAATAAAAAATCAACTTCATTATCTAACAATAAATAAGCAATAAAGAAAACAGTAAAAACAAAAAAACTTATCAGCAAAAATGATATTAGAATAGTTGAGAGAAGTTTATCTTTTTGCTTACGACCACCTTCTTGGTAATATCTACCTAACGCCAAGCTTAACCATTGAAAAAAAATTGCGCTACCCGCTGAAGCTATAAGCAAAGATAAAGAGTATATTCCATATTCGTTAGGAGATAGCAACCTTGTAAAAAGTGAAATCCCAATTAATGTCGCAATTGCGGGTAGTAATTTAGTAATGGCATACATTACAGTGTGCTTTAGTAACATTAAACTTATTTTCTCCACTATTAATATAATTCTTAAATTTGATTTATAAAGACACAGCTGAAACAATTTTAGCTGTATCTTTCCCTAAAAAACTGTTGCCTTATCAGTAATAGACTAATCAACATTTAATGTATTATCATTCCATAGAATTGAAAGTTCAGCTTATGGTTGATAATAATATGCCGAACAATTGCATGGCCTGTGAATCTTCCTCTCCATTTCACTAATATTTTATGTATTACTTTGCCAATCCCTTATATCAAGCGTTGTTCTATAATTACCTTTGAGGTTTACTAATACAGCTTAAAATTCCTATTGAAATTATTCTCCAAACGCATATTCACAGACTCTTTATTCAAAACATATTTCAAGGCATATAAAACATGATTTTCTCATCCTAACGCTCTAATACTTTAAGCACCTAGCTCTTTAAATTAATTATTGCCTACTTCTAAAACAATGGCGTATTAGAAACTATTTTCAGTTTACTCAACCAACGATAATCCATATTAATATTGAGGGCCTTCGATTGAACGCTGCGGATCAAGGATATCAACATTGATGTTGTATTCTTCCAGCTCACTGACAATATCAACCACTTTAGCCTTTCGTAAATCAGGTCTGTTTTCTTAAAGTGTTAAACCCATCAAAAATACATTGGCATCATCGACATGAATTCACTTAATTAACATTTTTCACTAACTGAGAAACTACCTAAGCAGCTTTGCAGTCATTTAATCGACGACCCGATAAAATTATTTTAGGGGGAGCCAACAGCTTGCGCTTTATGAGTTAAGTAATAAGGAGCAACACCAATACAGTGACCACCGACTAGTCCTGGTAAGAAAGGTAAAAGCTCCATTTAGTGCCAACCGCTTTTAAACTTCCAAAGTATCAATATCAAGCTTGTTAAAAATAATGGAAAATTCATTTATTAAGGAGATATTAACATCACGTGAGTGTTTTCATTCTCATTTTATATAAAGTGCTTATACCATGGCATTGCTTTACTGATACCTTCCATTATTTTATATTCTGGAGCATAACCTAAATTATTAACGGCTTTACTGACATCAGCCTGAGAGTGGCGTACGTCACCGGCTCTAAAATCACGAAATACTGGCTCTTGTGTCGTATCAACATCACATTCTTTAAGTGCTGATTGTATCGATTTATATAAATCATTTAGCGTTGTTCTATCACCTACCGCTACGTTATAAACATTATCTTTAGCTTCGTCTTCCGCCGTTGCAGCAAGAATATTCATTTGCACGGTATTTTCGATAAAACAGAAATCACGGCTTGTCTCGCCATCGCCATTAATATATACATCTTCATTTTTGATCATTGAAGCTGTCCACTTTGGGATCACTGCAGCATAGGCTCCATCAGGGTCTTGACGTTGACCAAACACATTAAAGTAACGTAGACCTATAGTTTTAAAGCCATAGGTTTTCGCATACACGCCGGCATATAATTCATTAACGTATTTAGTTACCGCATAAGGCGATAGCGGATTACCAATATTGTCTTCAACTTTCGGTAATGCTGGATGATCACCGTAGGTAGAACTACTTGCAGCATAAGTAAAACTTTTAACCTGTGCTTCTTTCGCGGCTTGTAACATGGTTAAAAAGCCAGTGATATTAGCTGCGTTTGTTGTAATAGGATCTGCTATTGAGCGTGGTACAGAGCCAAGGGCTGCTTGGTGGAGTACGTAATCCACAGCTGTGCCATTATGCATAAGAGCCTGTTCACAATCTTCACCGTTGCGGATGTCACCTTCATTGAACTCAAAGTTATTCCATTGCTCTGCAGTAACTAATGATTTCACTTCATCTAAATTACGTTGGTGGCCTGTGGCAAAGTTATCAAGACCAACTACTTTCTGGTTGAGTTTTAATAAATGTTCTAGAAGGTTTGAGCCAATAAACCCTGCAACACCAGTTACTAACCAAATTTTAGGCTCTGCTAGTAATTCTGTTTTAATTTCATTATATCGTGACATTTTAATTCTTTATTTATCTAATAAGGGGAAATCTACATGTGCCTAAAGAACAATGGATCTTCGACTAGAGACTTCGAAGATGACGTACAAAGGTTTTCGAGTAAACGTCATCATAATGTATATTTATTGCGTGATTACCCACATGAAAAGCGCGAATAAATTCACGCCTACACTTACAAGCGCATATCTACTGAGTTTTTATCAAGCACATATTTCAAATCGTATAAAATATGTTCTTCTTTTCCAAATGCTCTAATATTTTCAGCACCTAGTTCTTTAAATTCGTTATGACCTACCGCTAAAATAATGGCATCATAGAAGCCGCTTTCAGCTTGGTCTATGAGTGACAAACCGTATTCACGCTCAGCCTCATCACTTGAACACCACGGGTCCATAATATCAACATTAACGTTGTATTCTTTAAGTTCACTGACAATATCAACGACTTTAGTGTTACGTAAATCAGGGCAGTTCTCTTTGAACGTTAATCCCATTACCAATACATTAGCGTCATCCACATGAATACGTTTAGTCAGCATTTTTTTCACTAATTGAGAGACTACATAAGCTCCCATACCATCATTTAATCTACGACCAGCTAAAATAATTTCAGGTTGATAGCCAACACTTTGCGCTTTATGAGTTAAGTAATAAGGATCAACACCAATACAGTGCCCACCAACTAAACCTGGACGAAATGGTAAAAAGTTCCACTTGGTGCCAGCAGCTTCTAATACTTCTAAGGTATCAATATCGAGTTTATTGAAAATAATTGAGAGTTCATTGATTAAAGCAATGTTTACATCTCGTTGAGTGTTTTCAATAACCTTTGCCGCTTCAGCAACTTTAATGCTTGATGCTTTATGTGTGCCTGCTGTAATGACTGACTTATATAATTGGTCGACTATTTCAGCAATTTCAGGTGTTGAACCACTGGTTACTTTTAAAATATTGGTAACTCTATGTTCTTTATCGCCAGGATTAATTCGTTCAGGTGAATAACCTGCGAAGAAGTCTTTATTAAAGGTTAAGCCTGAGACTCTTTCAACTTCTGGTAAACATTCTTCTTCTGTAGCACCAGGATAAACAGTTGACTCATAAATGATGATATCGCCTTTGTTGATCACTTTACCTAGCATTTCACTTGCTTTTATCAAAGGTGTTAAGTCAGGTTGTTTGTGCTCATTAATGGGGGTAGGTACTGTTACTATGTATACGTTACAGTTTTTTAAATCATCAACTGAGAATGAATAAGACATGAAGGGGGCATCTTTAAGTTCTTCATCGCTTACTTCTAACGTAGCGTCGTGTCCCGCTAATAATTCTGAAACTCTTAATTGATTGATATCGAAACCAAGTGTTTGGTACTTTTTACCGAACTCAACTGCTAGTGGTAAACCTACGTAACCTAAGCCGATTACACCGATCTTTAGGTCCTTTAATGATGTATTCATTTTATTTTGCATCACTTCTAAATTCTAAATTTAATTATTAGGTTTCAGTATTTTACCAAAACTACTTCAAGTTCTTTGTAGTTATGGATTCTAGCTAAGGCACAACTGGAATGATGACATTAACCACTATGGATTCCCGACTAGAAACTTCGGGAATGACGAACTAGCCCCAAGCGCGAATGGATTCCCGACTAGAAACTTCAGGAATGACGGACTAAGCCCCAAGCGCGAATAAATCCCTAAGTTATGCGCGAATAAATTCACGCCTACAAGCTACTTATCTGATTTATATTCGTAGTTGTAGTAACCGTAATAGCCGTAGGCGTTACTGGCTTTTTTAACTACACCATTAAACACTACGCCTTTTACATCAATGCCATTTTGTTCAAAACGTTGGCGGGCATAATCAATTTCTTTAATCGCATTTTGACCAAAGCGGGTAACCAGTAACACACTGCCTGCATGCCCACCAACAATAGCGGGGTCAGTTACCGCTAATATGGGCGGCGTATCAATAATGATGATATCGTACTTGGCTTTTATTTCAGCAATTAGGTCGCTGAAATTACTGTGTATAAGTAGCTCAGAAGGGTTCGGCGGTACTTGACCACGAGTAATAATATTTAACCCTTCAACATTTGTTGATTTAGTTACCTGTTCCAATGTTTGCTGTCCTGATAAGTAATCAGATAAGCCATTTTCCCACGCTAAACCAAATTGTTTTTGTAAATAGCCTTTACGCATATCAGCATCTATTACTAAAACCTTTTGTCCACTTTGTGCTAATACTGCACCTAGGTTTGCTGATATGAAAGATTTACCCACACCTGGTGATGGGCCAGAAATGGCAATGACATTGTTTTTGGCTTCCATCATGGCAAAGTGTAAGCTGGTACGTAAACTACGTAATGCTTCGATTGATAAGTCAGCAGGATTATCAACAGCTAACACACTGTTGTGTTGATGTACTTTACGTTTTCTGCCTTTAGTTAAGGCTTTAGTTAAGCCCGTCAATTTATCTTGATGAGTTGAAAAAGGCACGCTAGCGTATACTGGCATGCCAATCGCTTCTATTTCACTTGGGTCTTCAACACCTTTATGTAGAGCTTTTTGCACTAATACTATTGCTATCGCTAACATACCACCAAGCATTGTAGCCATCACCACAATTAATGCTTTTTTAGGTTTTACTGGTTTGGTGGTATTAACTTCTGCCACATCAATTATCCGTACATTACCCACTGTACCTGCGCGAACAATATCTAACTCTTGTACTTTGCCTAACAACATCATGTAGATTTCGTTACCTACTTCAACATCACGGGTTAGGCCTAACAATTTTTGTTGTGTTTCTGGTAAATTAGCGATTTTTTGAGCTAAAGCATCGCGTTGTTTCTGCACTGCTGATATTTGTTCAACAATGCCTTGGTAATTAGGGTGATTACGTTTGAATTTGCGTGACATGGCTAAACGTTCTAAATCTAATTCTTGCAACTTAGTATCAAGCTCTACAATTTGCTCCAATACACCCTGTGTTTCTAAGCTAATGTTGACCGATTTTTGATTTTTTTGGTAATCGTTAAATAACGCTTCAGAGACTTCTAGCTGTTTTTTTATTTCAGGTAATTGTACGGCTAAAAAATCGAGCGATTTTTTAGCTTCAGCTGAGTTACGGTCAACATTCCTCCGTACGTATATCTCGGTAATTTCATTTAGCACCATTTGACTATATTCTGGACTTTCATGTTGAAAACTTAAGTTAACTATACCTGAGTCTTTACCCTTCTCACTTGCGCCAATTGAAGATTGTAAATCAAGAATTGTATTTAGCCTGTCTTTACGAGTAACAAAAAACTCTGTACCTGCTCGCGCCACTAACTCTTTAATTGTTAGAGTGAAAGTACCATTTGTTACTTCTTCACCGACTTTACCTGCTAATATTTTGTCTCCATCGTCAGATAATAAAGTAAAGGTTTTATTTTCACCTGCTTGCACTATATAGTCTTGATTGATGGCAAACTTAGGCACATCAAAGCGGAATATTTCAATTTGTTCACCGCCCCAAGCGTAACTTGTCGCACCAAAACTTGGTGTTGCCATATCGCCAGGCTTGATTGCATTGAATTTTCGAAAACTGCGACCACCAATTATTGGGAATAACTTAGACGCGGTAACAGTATCTAAGTTTAAGTTATCGACCGCCTCGCCAATTACCGAGCGAGATTTTAATAACTCGATTTCAGTAATTGATTTAGAGCTACTTTCGAACATGCTAGCCATATCATCAAGTCCTGGCATACCGCCACCGCTTTCTTCTACTTGAATCATAGCCGTTGCTTTATAGATAGGCGTAGAATAGATCGCAATGGCAATACCCACTATGGCAAAAACAGCTGTAACTAGGCCGATAAATTTTTTGCGATCGAGCAGGGCGCCAAACAATGCCATTAAGTCAATTTCATTGCTTGCAGTAGAGTTACTACCCTGTTGATTGAGCACTGTTGCTGGTTTTATACTTTCATTCATTGACATATTTGGAGTAACTTTTGATAAATGGGTACTGGGCTGATATAAGCTTAAAGATATTTTGTCCAAGCGGTACAAGCTTTATCAATTAATTGATAAACATGATCAAACGCTTCATGACTTTGTCGGTAAGGATCGGGGATTTCGGTATCATCAATCCACTTTCCGAGTAAGAAAGTTTTGCCTCTTGCTTGCGGGTATTGGCCGAGTAAATCCGTCAAATGCCGCTGTTCCATTACCAGTATCAAATCATTTTCAGCTATTAGTGCTGAATTTAACTGACGACCTTTATGGCTACTCATATCGATATTTTTTGTTAAGGCAATACTGGTTGACCTACTAAAGCCGTTAATCCCGCTGAAGATACTGTTACCTGCTTATTCTGCGGATTAGCGGCTAGTTTGTCTTTTAAAAGGTATTCACCGGTAGGGCTTCTACAAATATTACCCGCACAAACTACTAAAATAGAATTAAACATAGCCATTAGAAGAAGTTTCCTTGCGTTTTAATCGTTGAAATACTTTCCAGCGCTTGCACTGTTGGAACTAATTGGCTAATCAATCGATTCCAACGCGCGATAGGTGCGGTAGTCACATAAACAATGTCACGAGGTTGTAGCTTGAACTGGTCAGCTAACACCAGTGCTACTACATTTTGTGCATATAATTGATACACATCTGCAATAATACCTTCTTTATTATCTGGGCGTTTACGTAACACAAAAACGCCGTTAGCATTGGCGGTTCGTTCATTTAAACCGCCAACATCACTTAATGCTTCCGCAAGGCTCAATCCGTAACGGTTGATCTCAATGCTACCCGCTTTGTTTACGTCACCTAGTACAAAAACTTTTTGATTATCAGTACGATTAACATGAATAATATCACCATGCCTTAATAAGCGGTTTTGAGATATATCACCTTGGGTATAAAAATCATCTAGTTTAATGGTTTGTACTTGATTATCCCGAGTAAAACTAACCGTGCGCCAATCAGCTCTTTCACTTAAACCGCCAGCGAGGTTTAATGCATCAATTAAGGTAAGTGGTATTTCGCTTATTGGTAGAACCCCTGGTTTTTTTACTTCACCGGTTACGTAGGCTCTTTGGCTTTTAAAACCAACTACTTTAAGATCTATCTGAGGTTTTTCGATAACCTGACTGAGTTTTTCTACTAGCACTTGGTGCAACTGTCTAATCGTTTTACCGGCGGCAGGTACATTAGCAGCATAGGCGTAAGTAATAGTGCCATCAGCTTGAATTCTAAAACCATCAAATTCAGCAGTACGTTGCACTGCTGCCGGGATAGTTAATTCAGGGTGGTCCCAAACGCCAATAGATAAAACATCACCAATACCAAGCACATAATCATAACCTTCGGTGATCATTGGCGTGTATTTTTTAGCTTGCGTGTAAGCTTTTTGACTGTCTTTTAATCGAGCAATGAGTGAAGAGTCTATAACAGAAATATTTATATTAGAAAGGTCTTGTTCAAGCGTAGAGGTTTCAGGCTCTACATCAACGCCTTCCATATGACTACCAGGGATAATACTACAGCCGCTCAATAACAATAACGATAGTGAGATAATTATTTTTTTAGAGGATATTAACATTGTATAAGTTTCTTCATTCCTTCGCTAATTTGATCAACGGCCCTGTTGCTCTCGATGTTTTCTGCAAAATAACACCTAAAACTCATGCAGTTTTCGCTTTATTTTTATTTGTTTATCTACTTTATTTAGTAGTCATAGCGACTATCTGGCTGATATATGCTGATAAAAACACATTCAGTCTCATTGATTTATATAAGCATCGTGCTTAAACACGTAGATAGTTTCGTAGCATATTAAGCGCGGAATCATACGCAAGTTACCTATCATTGTCTATATAGATAATTTGATTTAAAAGTTGTAATTAGATAAAGCAAAAGTCGTTGTATACTTTTGCCGCCTATCACCCCTTGTAAATGAAGAGAACCTTCGAAAAATTTACTCTGTTTTTTCGCAACTAGGCATGCAACTAACAATGGATTCAGGATAATTGCTCCTGCATTATCTAATAAGTGGCATCCATGCCACGTCCGATTCAGACACCACGGGAATGACGGCGGGAATACTGCTAACAATGGATTCCCGATTAACCCACCACGGGAATGACGTCTGATAGGCTTTATCCCCACGGGAATGACTGCGGATAGACTAGCAACTACTCAGTTTCATCATTCCGGTTGTCACTTAAGGCGGAATCCACTAGCTCAACGTCGAGTGGAAAATACACTTCAACTTGTAAGCCGCCTTCAGGATGGTTATTTAAGGTGATTTGTCCTTGATGACCATCACTAATTTCTCGGCAAATACTTAAACCAATGCCACTGCCATCTGCTTTCGTTGAATAATAAGGTAAGAAAGCCTTAGTCAATATTTCAACGGGCATGCCCGCCCCAAAATCTCTGACCGTGATACGAAGTTGGTTTTGTTGGCTTTCAACGCTCACCTCAGTTGCTTGCTCAGGGCATGCTTGTTGTGCATTTTTAATTAAGTTTATTAATAACTGCTCAATTTGGCTTTCATCACCAGAAAATATCAAACTCTGCTTCTGACAGCTTAAGGTAAACTGATACAGCTCTTGTAATTGAACTAACGTTTTCATTAAATTAAAGGGTTGCTTTTGTGGTCGAGATAATCGGGCCAACTGACTATAACTTTGAATAAATTCTGCCAATTTATTAATACGTTTCGAGATAGTAGCAAACACTCGAATGAGCTGTGGTTCATTTAAACGTTCTGCAAGTATATTACCGCTATGACACATAGAGCTAATAGGTGCGATAGAGTTATTAAGCTCGTGATTTATGACCCGTATAACTTTCTTCCACGTTTGCAATTCTTGCTGGTGCATTGCTTGCGTAATGGGTTTGAGTAACGTGAGTTGATGACGACTGCCATGTAACTTCAAATGATGTCGAGACAAGTGCCAGCTATGCTCTTCTTTAGTTTCAGCGAACATTAATTGAATAATGGCATTATCTTTATCATCGTGTTGCCCCAGTTCCGGCATATTCTCTTTTAAAAGCTTTTGCCAAGACATACCTAACATACTGGTCTGAGCAAAGAAGTGTTCGGCAGCGCGGTTAGCGAAAATAATGGTATCTCTGTGATTCACTAAAACGGTGACAACATCCGAGGCATTAACCACTTTATCTAACAACAACTCGCGTTGATAGAGTGATTGCTTCTCTTGCCTTAGTTTGTCAGTCACTTGATTAAAGAGTGCTAACACTTCCGATTGGCTTTGACTTTTATTTGCTATGTTATCTGCCAAGCTAATTGAAAAGTCACCATCTTGTAAGTTACGTAAACCATGTCGTAACGTCTGCAGTATTTGATGAGTTTGTCGATGGTAATATTGATAACGCATCGCAGCTAAAACAATTAATAGTATTGAACTTATTGAGAATAACCAAGGTGAGCTAGGTAATAAAAGAGTGAAGCTAACGATAAAAGCTAAATTGATGAAAATTAATTGCACAATTAGCATAGTGATTCTACTAGCGTTGCTGCTAACATAATGAGTCTACATCTATTTGATACTTTTCTATACGGCGATATAAAGCTTGTCGGCTTAATCCTAGTTCAAGGGCTGTATGTTTGATAACGCCATTATGCTTAATCAATACTTGCTCTATATTTTCCTTTTCATCTAACGCGGGTTCTATTTGACTCGAAGCCAATTGAAAATCACTTGGTGCTAAAATATTACTATTGGCAAAAACTAACGCGCGCTTACAGGCATTCTCTAACTCACGAACATTGCCCGGCCAAGTATAATCCGTTAACGCTTGTGCTGCTTCATCACTCAATGTGTAATCATTGCCGATAAAATATTGTGCTAACGGAACAATATCAGCTTTTCTGTGCGCTAAATCAGCTAAGTTTAGCTCTATAACATTTAACCGATAATATAAATCTTCCCGAAAAGTTCCCTGTTGAACAGCTAAACGTAAATCGGCATTAGTGGCACTAAGTACTCTCACATCTACTTTTAATGTTGTGTTAGCGCCTAAACGTTCAAATTCACCGGTTTGCAGTACTCTGAGTAATTTCATTTGACCTGATAAGGTTAAATTGGCAATTTCATCTAAAAATAAGGTGCCGCCATCCGCGGCTTCAAAACGACCAATCCTCGCTTGATTGGCCCCCGTAAACGCCCCCTTTTCAGCGCCAAAAAGTTCAGCTTCCATTAAGTCATGAGGTAAGGCCCCCATATTTACTTTAATAAAGGCATTATTATAACGGGGTGATTGTTGGTGAATGTAATCTGCAAGCTTTTCTTTGCCTGCACCATTAGCCCCAGTAATTAATACATTTACGTTTGCAGCCGCTACTTTGCTCGCTTGAGATATCAAGGTTTTCATTTCTTGGCTTTTATAAATGAAATCATCCGTTGGTGTTTGATTGCTCTCGCTTTGGCAGCTCTTACTTTTACTTGTCTGGGCGTTTTGGCTATATTTTGCCACTAAATCTAGCAGTTTTACATCATCCCAAGGTTTTTGTAAGTAATCCGTTGCACCACTTTTTACCAAAGATATAGCTGTTTCTAATTGAGTCCACGCGGTAATTAGGATGATAGGCAAATCACTATTTAGTGCTCTCAAAGCATTAAATAGTGACTGTCCTTCTTTCCCTGAAGTGATACCTTGCGCAAAATTCATATCTTGAATAACTAAATCAACACGTTGATGAGCTACCGCTAATAATGCTTGTTTCTCACTTTCAGCCGTCAGCACAGCATAACCATGCAAACTTAATAACAGTTCAAGCGCTTCAAGAATATCGGGGTTATCATCAACGACTAAGATTTGTGGCATTTCTTTCCTTTTGCATTACTAATGTAGACGGGAATTTATTCGCGCTTTGTTCTATACCGTTCTCGTAGCAATCACTGGTGGAATATTACTGGTCTTTATTGCGGGGATCAAAGTTGCGATCGTACCTGCGATAAAAATGACAGCACTTGCTAATAAAAACAACATAATATCTGGTTTACTCAAGCTAATATACTGGCTTAATAAAATATTGAATCCTAAAGTCATCACCAAACCTAACGCACAACCAATACTGTATACTAGCCAGTTTTCCGTAAGCACATACAAAAGAATATCTTTTTTACGTGCTCCTAACGCGCGCCTAATACCAATATATTTTTTCTGACGCGATATATGAAATTGTGAGTAAGCATAACTGCTAATAGCGGTAACAAATATCATTAGCCCACATAGTAATAGAAACAATTCAGCTAAGCCTTTATCGTGACTATAAAAGCGTTTCATATGCTCTGCCATAGTCATTATTCTGTATATATCACGCTCGGCTTGTACTGCTAAAATGGTATCACTCACTTTATTGCGTACTGCCTCCACCTGACCAGGACTAATCTTTAACAAATAATAACGTCCAATGAAGATAAACTCCATTACGCGATTAGCAAAAACACCGTATTGCTTATCTACCGGTATCGTAGGGTTGAGCATAATATCTTTTACCACGCCCACAATGCGACCATTATTGGTTTCTTGCCCTAGTGCTGAACCATCGCCATAGAGTGCTTTTTTCAATGACTCAGTAATCAGTACATTGCCATTTTGATCGCTACCAAAGTCAAGTTGATCATCTTTAGTTAGAAACCTACCTTCAAGTAATGCTAACGCTAACGTATTGCTAAGATTCTCATTGGTCAGAAAAATTTTTGAATCTCGTAGGTATTTGTCTCGATGAACAATTTCAGGATCATCTAGGTCATAAACGTTACCTAACATGCCTCTTTGATTTATTGGCAACTGATTCATAAGTGACACACTTTCAACACCTGAAAGTTCACTTAATTGCTGTAAGTCTTCACTAACAATTGATCGATAATAGTCTAAGTTACGGTATTCACCCGATGTCGGATGCAATGAAACAATCAAGGTATTATCTATATCTAGGCCGGTATCTTGGGCCAATTTATTATTAGTATCTACCGCTAAAATAACACTATTGATTAACAAACCTAATGTTATGGCTAATTGTAATATTAATAAGCCCGTGGTAAATTTTCTTAACAACAAGGATTTAAGTAGTGCTTTAATATTCATAATTTGTCCTTATGAGCTTAGCTATTTAAGCTCGGCAGAAATGGTGTAACGATTAGCACGATATAGTGGGTATAACGCACTGGCAATAGAGGTCACTAATGCCAATAACATTCCAAGTACTAGTAACTTGGGCTCTAATACGGCGAGATTTGTTAAGCGTGGTAAAAACTGCACTGATAACTTTAGAAACAACCAACTCAACACTAGCGCTATCACACCAGTAAACAGACCTAATAACACACTCTCCGTTAAACCTTGCATCAGCATATGTCGGTTGCTCGCCCCAATGGCACGTCGTAAACCTACTTCAAACTTTGCCGCATGAAAGCGTGAAAGTAATAAGCTACTGGCATTAAAAATACATACCGACAAAAACAATATCGAAGCCAATGTGAATGCCAATACCTTTTGGTCAACAACCTTATTAACTTTTAGCCACTCATTAACGTTATGTAGTTCATTTTTTATTGCTAAAGGGTGCTCTCCGGCGTCTTTAAGTTGTTGACTATAATTGTCTAAGTAGCTTTGCAGTGCCGGCTTTTGATTTACATCTCCCAACTCTACCCATACTTGTAAATAGTAAACATCCTTATCACGGGTTTCTTCAATGCCTGCATAATCAACAGCAGATGAGCTTCGCGCATGTATCGACCAACCTAAATCTATTGCTGTTTCAAGTGGCGCAAATATATCATCGGTTAAGTTAAAGGCTCGTCGCTCTGTGGGATGGTAAAACAAGGGACGTAATATCCACGGTTTTAATACGCCAACAATCGTTAACAACTCACCATCAAGTTCGAGTGTTTTACCTACACTGTTTTTACCGGCGAATATTTTTTGGTTTAATTGATCACCAATAACAATTTCCATTCCCCTACTTTTTTGAAATGCCGATCCATAAGCAAAAGGTGCATTAGTGAGTTCAAAAAAACCTGGGGTAGTGGCTCTCACATCTGAATCAAAACGTTTCATACTGGTAGATTCAGCATCTCGTGCATAAACGCCCGAAGCATAAAACACCGCACTACGTTTAGGTAGATCTGATGCGGTGATTGCCATAGCATCGCGATAGCGCAATATGTGCATTGGCTCATCAGGTGGTTGGTCGTCGGGCCAAGTATTCATATTAATATGAAATAAGTTGCCACTTTTCTCAGGTATAGGATCACTTGCCATAGAGTTAACTAAAGCAAGATTTGCACACAATACGCCAACGCCAATAGACAAGGTAAGCATGATTAAAAAATACAGGGTAGGAGCGCGCTTAAAGCTCTGCATTGCCAAAGTGAGATTATAAACAAATAGACTATCGCTACGCATTTTCCATCTCCTCAGCTATTGATGCACTCACCGCAGCAGAAACTGTTTTACCGCTGTTTTCTGAGGTTCTATCTAACGGTGCGTAAATTTTAAAATCAGCCAGTTGACCATCAATCACTTGTACATTGCGGTTCACTTCGCGTGCTTGGTCTGGATCATGGGTAACCATAATGATGGTGGCGCCCTCTTTGTTAAGATCGTGCAATATTTCCATCACTTGGCGTGCCATTAATGAATCTAGGTTACCTGTTGGCTCATCGGCTAGTAATATTTTCGGTTCACCCGCTAATGCTCTAGCAATAGCAACACGCTGTTGCTGTCCACCTGATAACTGACTTGGCAGATATTTAAACCTTGAAGCTAAGCCAACTTTTTCTAGGGCTTGTTCAACTCTGCGCTTTCGTTCACTCGCATTGAAACCACGGTAACGTAGTGGCATGTCGACATTATCAAAAATACTGTAATCAGGGATAAGGTTATAGTTTTGAAAGATGAAGCCTATTTTTTCATTTCTTAACCGCGAGAGCTCATCATCTTTTAGCCCCTGCACGCTAACACCATCTAACTCATATTGACCACGATCGAAGTTATCAAGTAATCCCGCTACATTAAGAAAAGTCGATTTTCCTGAGCCCGACGGACCTGTTACCGCAACAAACTCTCCTGCTTTAACATTTAATGAGAAGTCTCGTAGCGCATGCGTTTGAATGGTGTCACTTTGATAAATTCTAGAAATGTTGTTCATATTTAGCATGATGCTTTCCTTTTGGCTTTCGCCTTATTTGAAGTTTCACTATTCAAGTGAGAGCTTCTTTAATTTATTTAACGGGAATAACCAATATTAAGTTATGCGGTGGTGGTTAATCACCTAAGTAAATTTGTTCTGCTTTATTAAAATCTGCGTAATCTGAGGTAATGACTTGCTCGCCAACTTCAATACCCGAAGTGATCTCGATATACTCAACACTAGTTGCTCCAGTTGTTATAGCTGTCTTGTCTGCATAGTTATCTTCACTAAGTTTGAAGATAAACTTACCAGCTAAAGAGCCCATAAAAGCCCCCCGTTTAACCATGAGTACATTTTCTTTTTTCTCAAACTCTATGCGGGCATTGATGCGTTGGTTTTGTCTCAATTGAATTTTCTGTGTGTTTTTTATCTTGGCTCTTACTGTTACTTGATTAGCTTTAACTTCTGGTGAGATAGCTATAATTTCACCTCGTACTGAAATGCCAGATATTTTCATTGATACTGCTAGGCCGGTACCCAAATCATCGGCGTAAAATTCCGGTACATTCAACTCAGCTTCATACTCAGATAAGTCGACAATTGTCATGATTGCTGTGTTTGCTGCGATGGTATTTTTCTGTGCAACAAGCCAGTTGCCTACAACACCTTTTACTGGTGCTTTAATAGCTAATTCATCATGACGACGCGATAGTTCCTCTAAAATTAGCTTTTCTTTTTGTACTAGAAAGTCTCTATGCTGTTTCTCAAATTGTAATCGCTCAATCGAAAACAATACTCTTTTTTTAGCATGCTCAAATAGACGTTTTGCATCCGTTACCGCATCTTGGCTTTTTAACCAATCAACCTCACTGATTATTTGTTTACCGTATGATATTTCTGCACGTTGAAATTCACGCTTAGCTACATTCAACTTCGATTGTGCCGCATTCATGTTACTTTCAAGATCAAGTTGCGCTTCTTTATCTGCCAATGCACCACGATTAGCATTAATGCTTAATTGCTCTAACGTTGATCGTTGCTGCTTAATTAAAGCATCTAACTCAGGACTCATTAAGCGAGCGACTATTTGATTTAACGCTACCGCTTCACCTGGTTTTGCTAGGAGTGTTATCTTGCCTATTTCGGTGCTATAAAGTTGCGGTGCATTTGCTGCTACTGCCTTACCAGAAACAACGACATCGCGAATTAAATCCCCTTGAATGATGGTATCAATTTTAATGCTTTTACGATCAATATTAGGTATTGATGAATACCACTGAGAGAGAGTTGGAAAGGTAACGTAAGACAAAGCACATAACAGTGATATGCTTAGCAATATCTTCTTTAGCGCTACCTTCTTAGGATTTGCTATCACTTCATCCTGTCCACTTGTGCCTTCAATCATCTGCTTCTACTTGGTTATCTAACAATGACCAAGTGTTGCAGATTCAATACCACAAAATAAATACTTGTAAGTAATTGAAATTATGCGATTAATTTAACAATGGATATTACAGAGTGTCCGAACGGACACAGAGTATGTCCGTAACTGTCCGTATGACCTGATACGGACAGTTACGATTATTGGGTATGGATGTAATAAGAGCTGTATATACCCGCGGGTTACCAATTTTTCCTGTTAATGAATTCTCTAGTTTTTTTATCTTGGTTAATCTGATTGTAAGTTTTAATTGCTCTATTCTTACCAATTAAAATTTTTATTTGATAATAAGATTCTCTAAGAAGTGCAAGTCCAGGCTTGCTCCACCAACTTTTGTTATAAAGTTTTTTTGTTGCAGCGATAGAGTCCGGTGACTGCTTAGCGATCATTTCGGCGAGCTTTATTGCTCTCTCAAAAGGTTCATCGTCAACATGGGTAACTAAGCCATATTCAAGTGCTTGCGATCCTTCAATAACTTCTCCTGTCATAGCAAGCTCTTTAGCTTTATCTAATCTTAGCAGTTCTTTTAGTGCTAACGTTCCGCCCATATCAGGTATTAAACCCCAACGAGATTCCATTATAGATATTGAAGCATCAGGTGTAGATATTCTAAAGTCTCCGCCCAAGGCTATTTGTAATCCACCTCCCCAACAGCGACCTTTGATAACCATTATTACCGGTGCAGGTATATCTCTCCAACCCGCTGAAACATACTGAGCCAAGTTAGCTCGCCAAGGTAACAATTTAAAGAGTAATTCAAGCGGCCCTTTTGTAGAAGACATTACCGCTTTGATATCCAAGCCAGAACAAAAATCATCGCCATTACCTGTAACAATAACCGCCCTAATGGTTCGATCTGCTTTCAAGCGTTTAATGGTTTTTCGTATCGCATGAAACATTAATATATCTAACGCATTACATTTATCAGGCCTGTTCAAGCTAACATAGGCAATCCCGTTCTTTGTTTCTAGATTTACTCTTTGTTCGATATCATTATTAGACATAGCAGTTACTCTGAATCATTAGTGGTATGACCACTAGACTAAACTATGCAATTAGCACTGTCGAATACAAAAGTGAATGATACGATAGTAATAAGTAATCTAAAATCGAGTTCTAATCCTATCCTACTCTCATATAAAACAATTTTCTCCAAACACACAATAATAAATGAGGCTCTAATTAGGTTAAATTAGCTTGTATAAATTACGTCCATCAATTACCATCTAGAAAATACAATAGACTTTGTATATTACAAGGAATTCTTTAGTAATATGCTACTCCTCTTTATATAAATTATAGGGCAATTTAAAATGAAAAAAATAGTTCGCACAACGTTAGCTGTAAGTATAGCTTTGGCTTTAACTGCTTGTAACCATAATGATGATGCAGTTACAGTAACACCTGCTACGGTAGATTTGGCTGGTTCAGTTGTGAAAGGCGCACTTATAGACGCCAAAGTTCAAATATACAGAGCAAGTGATACAGCATTCGCTACGCCATTGACCACAGAGCCTGTCGATGTACAAACAGATGAAAATGGTGATTACACGGCGACTGTAGTAGATGCCAGTGGTGAAGCTATTGTTGGCGCTCTTGTAGTTAACATTACCGCTGATGACAACACGCAAATGCGTTGTGATGCTGCTGTAAGTTGTGGCGACACACTTCGTGGTGAGTTAATCCCAACGTCAGAAATTGCTGATATATCAGTAAGTACTCTTACTGTGGCTGCAGTTGACGCTGACGGAGCGAGTATCGCAATTGACGCTGATGCAAACACCCTTACCACAATGGCTACCGATGCGGTTTTGGCTCAAGTTGCGGCAAATACAAACTTAGATATTGATAACCTTCCTGTTGAAAGCGTTGTTGCCTTGCAAAAAAATGCTTCACTAATAGTTGGTAAATCATTAGGCATAGATTTATCAACAACAAATATTTATGATATTAAAATTGTTGACGCTACCGACACTCAAGCTGTCGCAGATGCTGCAACAAACGCTAATGACGCTGCAAGTATTACCAATACGTTAACCTTGGTAAACGCATCACTGGCTGCTATAACTGTACCTGAAGGTAGCACATTAGCTGACAGTATTAATAGCTACGTACAAAATGTTGCTGTTGTTTCAGAAGCTGTGGCAGAAGCTCTTGCTGAAGGTACTGATATCGCTAATGCCTTAGCAGCCCCAGAAGTAGCAGCTGCGCAAGTAGCAGTAGCCGAGACTCAAGTAGAAATATCTGACGAAGCCGATCTTATTAAAGACGCGGTTGTGGCTGACGCTGCAAATGAAGGAATAGACGTTGTTGTTGAGACAGAAGTTATCCCTGATGTTGTTCCTGCAATTGAGATTGACCTAGGTGACATCATTGTTCCTACAGGCGCAACTGGCGGTACAAACTAAGTTATTGATAATTTGATAAAACCCGCCCATTGGCGGGTTTTTTTTCCCTTAAATTTTCATTACCTCCCACTTTACTTGTTTTAATTCACCTTGCTAGGATTTACTTAAATGAAGCGTTGTATTCTATTCGCATTGGCTTTGCTACCTTTTACTGTTACTGCTGAGCCTGAGGCAACCATGTCTTTTCAAGGTTATAGTGGTTTAATAAATACCCCCACAGCTACATTATTTGATGAAGGCAAGTTTTACCTACAATACGGTAATCAAGTTGAAACGCTAGTCGGTTATCGTAACGGTGATAATTATAATTTTGGCGTAGGTTTATGGGAGTATGTTGAAGTTTCAGGCCGACTTGCTGATTACGATTTTGGTAGTGAAAACGGTATAACTGACTTATCAGCGAACATAAAGTTGCGTATTCCTTTTATTCCCAAGGATTGGTTTAGTTTAGCGGTTGGTATGCAAGATGTAGGTGGGGCTGCCAACGTATTTGATTCCCAATATGCAGTAGCAACAAAGAATTTTTTTACAGACGTGAATTTTTCCCTTGGTATGGGTAAAAGTGAGTCAAATCAAGGGCGGCTTGATGGTGTTTTTGCTGGTATTGCTTGGCAACCTTATCAATGGGCAAAACTCTCGGCAGAATACGACGCCGCCGACACACAATTAGCGTTACATTTATCATCACCCAAAAACTGGCTTAATAGTGGCATTCAATTAACTACAGACATACTTGTCTCAAGTACAAACGAAGAACTAAAAGATGATTTTTACTATGGTTTAGGATTAACTATTCCCCTTGAGTTTAATGGGACTAATAATTCATCCCAGTTCCGAGATAAAAACAGCAAATCAAAGAGTACTCAAGAATATAATCAATTTGACGATGCAGAATCTGGCATTGCAGCTCCCTCTGGTACTGTTGAGCGACTACGAGTACAAGAATTGCTGGTTAAAGAAGGTTTTGAAGCGATTAAAATAGGTGAAGCTGATTTTAATACTGTGTATGTCGAATTAGAAAATCACGTTTATAACCGCAACCAAATCGATGGACTGGGTGTTGTTTTAGGTATTCTCAGCAAACATATTCAACATAACTATTCACACTTTAAGCTCGTTATTAAAGAGCGAGAAATTCCTATTCTAGCCGTCAATGGTAGTTTAGCTGAATATGATGCTTTCTTAAGAGATAACCAGCCACTGAAGGTAGATATATCTACTGATACTTTTTCTATCCAACAAAGGGACACCAGAGTTGATGTACAGGATGCGAATAGTTCATGGCTAAAGCCTCGTTTTACTTTTTGGCCGGGCATTGTATCTACAATAGGTACTGAGCTTGGTGCTTTTGATGCGTCTGTGGCCTTGATTAGCCACCTTGAATTGCCATTGTGGCCTGGTGCCGCAGTAACAGCCCAACACACGACACAAGTCGCTGAAACAAAACACTTTAAAGATGGTGAATATTTTTCTGATAAAAAGCAAAAAACTGGCTTGAAACAATACAGCTTCCATCAAACCTTTTCATTGCCGTACTCTTTAAAGAACATGTCTTCTGTTGGCCGATATCGTGATACTTATAATTATTTTTCAAATGAGGTTCGTTGGCAAAGTTTTGGTGGAAGCCATAAAGTTAACTTACTAACAGGTAGATATGAAAACCAAATCACACCTGTCAGAAAGCCTTACCCCAGTTGTAATCTTTTATATATCGCTTGTTGGCCGAAAGAAGAGCCTCAACAAAGAGATGTCGTTGTTGCTAAGTACCAATATTATAACGCTAACTTAAATGCCTCTGCAGAATTACAAGTAGGACAATATTGGCAACAAGATAAAGGAGTCGTTGTTAAGTTAGAGCGGATGTTTGGCGATGTTACGCTTAACCTAACTTATAAAGATACAAAAATGGATAATGAAGAAGCTAACCAATTTATTGGCCTAGGTTTTTCAATACCATTAACACCACGTAAAGATTTCAATAACAAATACTTTCAGGTAAGAGGTAAGCCTAAGTGGCAGTATTCTGTAAATACATTAGTAGGTAAAGATCATAATAACCTTACACCCGGTAGTGCTGACACTGCCCAGAATTTTTATAACCTTGATAGTGCTTTTTATAATAACAATAGGTTAAGCAGTGAGTATATTTATGAAAATTCTTATCGCTTAAAGCAAGCTTATTATCAAGCCCGTTAATTTATAATAAATATTCAGTGCATTGAATTTCAATGTGCTGAATATGATTATTTACAATCTCCAGAATAATTTTTTCAATTAGATAGTTCAAATCTAGTTATACCACTTCCACACTATTAAACCTCCCTATCCGTCTTTACGAGTTCCTTATAGAATATTAACAACCTGAATATGATATTCGTGCCTCGCTCGATTCAAATACCAGCCAGGTTAGTTCAAGCCAGGTTAGTTCAAGCCAATAGGCGTGAGCACCTTGGGCTTAAAACGCGCGCTCACCCACACGCTTATTACCGCGCTATTATCTTGCGCGATTGAAATCCCAGACAGCAAAAAGCCCGTCACTTTCGTAACGGGCTTCTCTGAATAGAAGTTTAGCAATGTCCTACTCTAACATAAAGAGAAAAACACCCACACGCTTATTACAGCGCTATTATCTTGCGCGATTGAAATCCCGCCTACTGTAGGCGGGAATTTATTCGCGCTTATTTGCGCTTATTCGTCATTGTTTCAAATGCCAGACAGCAAAAAGCCCGACTCTTATGAATCGGGCTTCTCTAAATAGAAGTTTAGCAATGTCCTACTCTCACATGGGCTTACCTGCAACATAAGTCACACTACCATCGGCGCAACTGCGTTTCATTTAACTGAAGGTAAATTTCAAATCCCAGACAGCAAAAAGCCCGACTCTTTCGAATCGGGCTTCTCTGAATAGAAGTTTAGCAATGTCCCGCTACGCTCTCACATGGGCTTACCTGCAACATAAGTCACACTACCATCGGCGTAATTGCGTTTCATTATCGAAACTTAAATAGAAGTTTAGCAATGTCCTACTCTCACATGGGAACTCCCACACTACCATCGGCGCAACTGCGTTTCACTTCTGAGTTCGGAAAGGGATCAGGTGGGACCACAGCGCTAT